>Ga0208426_1000027_pt1 | contig 40024 bp, 70 predicted proteins | sample DEB19_08_DNA_6_FD_184524 | JGI IMG/M metagenome (GOLD analysis project Ga0208426, IMG submission 184524) | Aqueous microbial communities from the Delaware River and Bay under freshwater to marine salinity gradient to study organic matter... | ecosystem: Environmental > Aquatic > Marine > Coastal...
TGCAGATCACGCTGGCGCTGAAGCGCGGCGCCAGAGGCGCGATGCTGATCGTGCCCGACGTCACCACCAAGGTGCCCGAGCCCAAGCTCGAAGCGACGATGTTGTGGGCCACGGTGGAAGGCAACCTGACGCCCGACAACCCGAAGCAGCAGAAGCTGGACCTGCGCCAGGTCGACCCCGACACCGGCGAGCTGCGCAGCCTGGGCAGCGCCCCGGCCGCACCGGCTGAACTTCGCACGGCGGGCTGACATGGCCTCGTCGTTCGGCACCCCCCAACCCCAACAGCCCGCAGCGGCCAAGCCCATCATCATGGAAACCAAAAACATTGCCGAGACGTTGGCTGACGTGCTGCCCAAGGTCAGCATCATCGGCGGCATCGATCCGACCACCGCCTTGCAAGTGACGCTGGCCGCCGTGCCCAAGGGCCACGAGCTGCGCGAGGTGGACCTGGAGCGCCTGCTGCCCGCGCCGCGCCGCGCGGTGCTGGGCGTCAGCCTGGCGCAGCCCGAGAGCTTCATCGACTACCTGACCCGCCACGCCAGCCCGGCCACGGTGGTGTGGTGCGACTTCAACCCGCAGACGCACCAGCTGGCCTTCGAGGCGGTGTTCGACGACCTGGGCGCCAAGCAGGTGCCCGGTTGGCGCGGCCACCGCGCGCGCTATGCGCCCGAGCACAGCGCCGAGTGGAAGGTTTGGACCCGAGCCAACGGCATGGACAAGGCACAGGCGCAGCTGGACTTCGCGATGTTTCTGGAGCGCAACGAGAGCGACATCGCAGCGGTTGAAGGCATGCCGACCAGCGCCCAGATGATGCAGATGGCCACGGCCTTCGAGGCCAACAGCGACAAGCGGGTGAAGAGCATCGTCAAGATCCAGGGCGGCGGCACGCGGCTGGACTTCATCGACGACAACAACGCCGAGACCGAAGCGAACATGAAGCTGTTCGAGAAGTTCGCGATCGGCGTGCCGGTGTTCTGGGCCGGCCCGAGCTACCGCGTGGATGCCAGGCTGCGCTACCGCCACGCCAGCGGCAAGGTGGCGTTCTGGTACGAGCTGATCCGCGCCGATCGGGTGCATGAAGCCGCGGCCAAGGAACTGATCGAGAAGATCCGCACCGGACTGCCCGAGGGCGTGCCGCTGCTGATGGGCACCACCGCCAAGGCCTGAGCGACCGCCATGCGCACCGAGACGATCACCTGGAATGAATTGCCGGCCGACGGCGTGCCGGATGCCGACACGACTGTGCTGGTTGCGTTCAAGTTCAACGACGAGCCGGCCGTCGACACATCCGCCATCGACACCTGGCCAGCTTGGTGGAGCGGCGAGCACTGGATGGACGCTGCTACGGGTGATCGCATGGAGCGCTGGGGCGACTGCAAGGTGGTGGCCTGGGCTGACATGCCGGCGGGTGGCGCGGCATGATCGCCATCGACCTGTTTGCCGGTGCCGGCGGTTTCAGCACCGGCGCCGCCTCAGCGGGCTGCACGGTGGCTTGGGCCGCCAACCACTGGCCCGCCGCGGTGGAATGGCACAGCGCAAACCACCCGACCACGCTGCATGCCTGCCAGGATCTGCAACAGGCCGACTTCACGGATGCGCCGCAGCACGATCTGCTGCTGGCCTCGCCGGCCTGCCAGGGCCACAGCCGCGCCCGCGGCGCCGAGCGCGCGCACCATGACGGTCAGCGCGCGACAGCCTGGGCAGTGATCACCTGCGCCGAGGTGCACCGGCCTGCTTTCGCGCTGGTCGAGAACGTGCCCGAGTTCGCCGCGTGGGCGCTCTACCCGGCGTGGTGCGCAGCGTGGCGCGCGCTGGGCTATGCCCTGGCGCCGCAGATCATCGACGCCGCCGACCATGGTGTGCCGCAGAACCGGCGGCGCCTGTTCATCGTGGCCAGCAGAAGCAAGCACCCGGCGGCGCTGGATCTGCAGCCGCGCGAGCACCGGCCAGCGGCCGAGGTGATCGACTTCAACGCCGGCCGGTGGTCGATGGTAGACAAGCCCGGCCGCAGCGCCCGCACCCTGTCTCGCGTGGCCGCCGGCCGGCGCCAACACGGCGCGCGCTTCGTAGCGCCCTACTACGGCAGCGGCAGCGGCGAGACCGGCCGCAGCCTGGCCCGGCCGCTGGGCACGATCACCACGCGCGACCGCTGGGCCGTGATCGACGGCGACCGGTTGCGCATGCTGTCGGCCGACGAGTGCCGGGCGGCGATGGGCTTCCCGGCCGGCTACAGGCTGCCCGCGCAGCATCACCAGGCCGTGCATCTGCTTGGCAATGCGGTTTGCCCACCGGTGGCCGCCGACATCATCAACGCGCTGAGGGCTGCAGCATGAGCCGCCACCGCAAGGCTCAGCCCGAGCTGCGCCCGGTCTACGCGCAGCCCAAGCTAGACCGGCGCGACCGTGCCGCGGCGCGGGCCTTTCGCGAAGCCGCCTTCACCGGCGCCCGCCACCGCCCCGCGCCCGGCGACTTCGACCCGCTGCATCTGCGCCAGGGCATGCGTGCAAACGAGGTGCAGCAGCGCGCCGGCTGGGTGGTCAGCAATCCGCTGCTCGATCAGACCCTGGTGCGCAATCCAGGCCTTGACGCGAGCCTGCCAGGCTATGGCTGGCTGCGCATGGTCTACCGCTCGCGCTTCTGCGACCTGGTGTGCTTGCCGGGAACGCTGGCCGCGATCGAAAAGCAGGTTCCGGCCGAGAGGTCGGCCGCGATGCCTGCGCCTGCTGCGAGTGCAGTGACCGCAGTCGAGGTTGATCAGATGGAGATGTTTGCATGAGCACCGGCCACATCACCTACCCAGCAGGATCCCTGGTGCGCGCGTCGGAGATCGTTGCCGGTAACCGGCTTGCCGAAGGCAAGTCCGGGTTGACCGGCCTGTTGGGCGGCCCTACCCGAAGCGAAAAGGACTGAGCATGAAGGACGAACTGCTGGTGCGTGCTGCACAGGCCAACGGCCACGCCTACCCGTGGACGATGCCGAACGGCTTTGGCGAGCGGCCGTGGAACCCGCTGACCAACAACGAGGACGCCTTGGTGCTGGCGGTGCGCATCGGGCTGCAGGTGACCGCGTACCCGATGTATGACGAGCCGAAGCATTCGGTGATCGTGCGCAAGCCGGTATGGGACCACGATGCGCAGGAAGGCGATGGCGTGGAAGTTGTCGAGCCCTACGGCACCGATGCGCTGGCGGCCACGCGCCGCGCCATCACGATGTGTGCTGCTGAGCTGGCACGCCGCAAGACGCCCAACGTCAATGGTGAGGCGACCACGTAGGCGCGCGCCGAGTTGTCCGGAAATCCCGGACGACTCACGCCGGAGTGGGTCGCCTCGACCTGGAGTTGGGCTGGTTCCGAAGCGAAGGAAAGACGATGAGCGACTTTTACAACCCGCACGAAGACCGCACGGCGCGCAAGGCTCACCGCTGCACCTACTGCGCCGAGCAGATTGCGGTTTGCGAACACTATGTGCACCAGACCGGCGTGTATGACGGCAAGTGGTACACGAACAAGATGCACCCGGAGTGCTTCAAAGAGCTGTGCGACGAGGGAGAAGGTGAATTCACACCGTACAGCAACGAGCGGCCGAAGGCCGACGCCTAACGCTAGGTTAACCGGCCCGAAACGGCCCGAACAGGAGTATGCAAATGGAACAGACTAGCCCGGCCGTTTTGGGTCCGGTTGAACCGACAGTTATGCAGCACACGCCGGGGCCGTGGAAGGCTAGTGTTTGCAACTCTGAGCGCTACAGCTACACCGTGGACGCGGCCGGGCCGTGGCCTTACAACCATGTTGCGCTGATACCTGAAATGTACGGGCCGCACTGCCTGACGCCTGGCGCACATGCTGCCAACGTGCGCTTGATCGAGGCCGCCCCTGACTTGCTGGCTGCGTGCCTGGCCCTGAAGGTCGCTGGCCCGCTTGGGCAGCGCGAATGGAACGCCGCTGCGGACATGATGGACGCGGCGATTGCCAAGGCTGTTGCAGGTGCTGCATAACCAATAAGTTAACCGGCGCCCGAATGGGCGTCCGAGTTGAACTGGCGGTTAGGCGTGTGGGTGAGAAACAAGGAGAACGACGATGGAAAAGTTTGAAGCGCTGAAGAAGGCCAAGGCATCGGAGCGGCATTACCCGTCCGACTACTGGGGCAACAACGACCCACGCTGCCCGCACTGCGGCCAGGAGTGCAAGGTGGCCGACAACGAGTGGTGGGAGCTGTACGAAGAAGGCGAGCACGAGGTTTCGTGCCCGCACTGCGACGGCGATTTCAGCGTGAGCACGAGGGTTAGCTACAGCTTTAGCACCGATGAGCAAGAAGACGCCTAACGTTCGAGCTAACCGGACCGTGGAGGCCGAAGGCCGGAACGGGTCCGAGTTGAGCGAGTAGTTAGCCCGCCGCAACGAGAAGCGAGAGGACAGTGATGAGCAAGGGATTCGCAGCGATTGCGCTGCACCAGCCGAAAGACCCGCTGAACGTGGGTGAGGTGCTGCGCGCTGCCGGGTGCTACGGCGCCGCGATGGTGGCCGCCAGTGGCGTGCGCTACCACCGCGCCCGTACCGACACGCAAGCGGCGCACCGACACCTGCCGCTGCTGACGTGCGACGACTTGCGCGCCATGATCCCGCACGGGGCGGTTCCGGTGGCGGTTGACTTGATCGAAGGCGCGCAGGCCCTGCCTGGCTACAAGCACCCGCGCAGCGCGTTCTACGTGTTCGGACCCGAGGACGGCACGCTAGGACCCGAGGTGCTGGCCTGGTGCCGTGATGTGGTGTACGTGCCGACGCGCCACTGCATGAACTTGGCCGCCACGGTGAATGTGGTGCTTTACGACCGCGCCGCGAAACAAGCGGGCTAACGTCGAAGGTAACGCGCCTGGCGCGGCGCAAAAGACGCCAAATGAATAACGGAAGCTCGCTCGCCGCGACAGGTCGCGTTGACCGCAGCTTTGCCGTTGCATGGCGGCCCGAGCCTGCTGCGATGGCATTACGACGATGACCGCAAGCCGACCAGCGTGCAGATCGGCGCGGACTACAACCACCTGCACGACACGCACTTCAGCAGCTACGCCACCGCCGATGACGCTTACGAGGTATTTGCTGACGCCGAGCGACTGTTTAACCACCTGGCAGAGATGGTGGCTACGGAGGCTGTTGGTGCTGCCTAACGTGCTTTAGACAACATCAGAAGACTTTAAGCAATGCACAAGGGCAACCCATGAACACCGACGAATTCGAGGAACGCATGACGCGCCTTGTCATTGCCCCAAAGGGTGAGCCGATCTTTAGCGAGCAGGCGACAACCGTTGAAATAGACGACGAGTCAGGCGGCGAGTTCGTCGTGATTTCCCAGCATCTTGGCGATTACGGGAAGATCGCCATTGGTCCGACCGAGTGGCCCGCGATCCGCGCTGCCGTGGAAAAGATGATTGGACTTTGCCGTTCGTGAGAAAGACTAGGTGATCGAATGACAGAAACCAGAACCATCACATTCCGCGTGTTCAGGAGCCCCAGCGGCGAACCTACATGCTGCGCCGATGCACTGACGGGCGCTCACTGCAAGTTTCTTGGCGCCAAAGAATTTGGCCTCGTTCCGGTCTGCATGGCAGTCGGTGAAGATTTGTACCGTACTAGCGATGCTGGGTGGCTTGTTCCGCACGATGACTGCCCGATGTGGGCTGGACGGCCATGAGCATCAACCGCTACGCCGCGCGCACTGACGCTAACAAAGCCGCCATCGTTGCTGCCTTCATTGATGAGGGCTGCAGCGTGTACGACCTTCGCCAGCCGGTGGATTTGCTGGTGGGCATCAATTTGATGACTATGCTCGTTGAGTGCAAGGATGGATCGAAGCCGCCCAGCGCAAGAAAGCACACCCCAGCTCAAGCCAAGTTCATGAGCACCTGGCGCGGCGGCCCTGTGGCAACCGTGACCGATGTTGAAGGCGCCCGGAGAGTGGCGCGAATGATGAAAGGACACGAATGAGCAAAGCACCGCCAGACTTCAGCTACATCAAGCCCGAGCACCGCGCCATTGATGGCCGTCTAGTCAATTGGGCCAGGTGCGTCAGGACTTATCCACTTTCTCGCACTCACCCAATGTTCAGCCAATACCGAAGCTCTGAGCGATGGGACGAGTTGAGCGCGTCAATCCCAGCGGATCAGGTGGACGGGCTGGTGATCGAGCGGGCAGTGGCGCAGATCGACAACGACCCGCGCGAGGCGCTGAGGTGGTTCTATGTCTACGGTGGTTCGCCCAACAAGGCCGCAAAGTACATCAAGTGCAGCGCTCACGGCCTGGCCGAGCTTCTGCACCAAGGCCGCGATCTGTTGCAAAAGCGCACTAGCTCACGCAATGAGCTTGCACTAGCTCACAACATGAGCTAGTATCCCGCCCATACCGATAGCGAAGACGCGCCCGGACCGCCACAAGGGGATAACTGCCCCAGGCGAACGCACACAGCCACCCATGCGGTGGCTTTTTTCATTGGAGCCAGCGACCCGGAAACGGACTGGTTAGACGATGTACAGCCAAGCAATAGCCGATCAGGTGTGCGAGCTGCTGGCAGATGGCTTGAGTCTGCGCAAAGCAGCAGAGCGATCCGGCACAACGCATTCCGTGATCTTGGGATGGGTGAAGGACAACAAAGCCTTTTCCGACCAATACACCCGCGCGCGTGAGATCGGCTACCAGCTCTTGGCTGACGAGATAATCGAGATCAGCGACGACAGCAGGGGCGATACCTGGGTAGATGACGACGGCAACGAGCGCACTGATACAGAGCGGGTTGCCAGGTCAAAGCTTCGGATGGATTCGCGCAAGTGGATGCTTTCCAAGATGCTGCCGAAGCTGTATGGCGACAAGGTTGTGCATCAAGGCGATCCGGACGCGCCAGTTGTCCACAGGATTGAGCTAGTTGACCTCGACAGCGAGGATTAAGCTCCCGAAGGTTCTGCGGCCTGTATTTGCTGGGCGCGCAGACGTTCGCGGCGCCTATGGTGGGCGAGGGTCTGCAAAGACTCGCTCATTCGCCAAGATGATTGCCGTGCGCGGGTACATGTACGGCATGTCTGGCGTTACGGGGCAGCTAGTCTGCGGCCGGCAGTTCATGAACTCGCTAGAGGATTCCTCGCTAGAGGAGTGCAAGCGGGCGATTGAGGACGAGCCATTCCTCGCGGATTACTACGAGGTTGGTGACAAGTACATCAAGAGCAAAGACGGGCGTATCTGGTTTACGTTCGTCGGCCTTGACCGAAGCATTGCGTCCATCAAGTCGAAGGGCCGCATCCTCATCTTGTGGGTTGATGAGGCCGAGCCGGTCACTGATGAGGCATGGAATGTCGTAATCCCGACTCTGCGTGAGGAGGGAGAAGACTGGAATGCTGAGCTTTGGGTGACATGGAACCCGAAGCGCAAGACGGCGGCAGTTGAAAGCCGCTTCAGGAATTCGAGTGATCCGCTCATCAAGGTTGTGCAATGCAACTGGAAAGACAACCCGAAGTTCCCGGAGAAGTTGGAGCGTGAACGGCTGCGTGACCTGGCAGAACGGCCAGACCAGTACGCGCATATCTGGGAAGGCGATTACATCAGCGTTATCTCTGGCGCCTACTTCGCGGCGGCGATCACTTCCGCAAAGGCTGAGGGCCGGATTGGCAAGGTAGCCGCTGACCCGCTGATGACGCTACGCGCGTTCTTTGACATCGGCGGGACCGGCGCAAAAGCTGATGCTGTTGCTATCTGGATAGCCCAGTTCATCGGGCGCGAGATTCGAGTGCTGGACTACTACGAAGCTGTTGGACAGCCGCTGGCGACCCACATCAACTGGCTACGGGCCAGCGGGTACGAGAAGGCCGGCGTTTGGCTTCCGCACGATGGGGACACGCAAGACAAGGTTCACGACGTGAGCTATGCAAGTGCTCTGCGTGATGCTGGCTTTGCTGTCACAGTGATTCCGAACCAAGGCAAGGGCGCTGCGATGGCTCGCATTGAGGAAGCCCGCAGGCTGTTCCCAAGCATGTGGTTCAACGAGGAAAAGTGCCAGCCTGGCCTAGATGCGCTTGGCTGGTATCACGAGAAGCGGGACGAGAAGCGCGGGATTGGCCTCGGACCAGAACACGATTGGGCAAGCCACGGGGCAGACGCCTTTGGCTTGATGTGCGTGGCTCATCAGCCGCCGATGATGAAGCAAGCACCTTTGAACTACCAAAACAGGCGAACCGCATGAAGAAGATGGACGATGACGAGCTGCTGCGCTTCCTAGAAGCTGAGCACGACTCCGCCTATCACTATTCAAGTTCGCAGATCGCCAAAGAGCGCGAACGGGCCATCCGCGATTACAACCGGATGCCCTACGGGACCGAGGTTGAGGGGCGCTCTAAGGTCATCACGTCGGATGTGTTTGATGCTGTTGAGGGAATGCTTCCTGATCTGCTCGATGTGTTCATCAGCAGTGACAAGGCGGTTGTCTTCGATCCTGTCGGACCTGAGGATGTGGAAGCGGCGGAGGAAGTCACCAACGCCTGCAACCATGTCTTCTACAAGCAGAACAACGGGTTCTTGACGCTCTACACCGCAGCCAAGGACGGCCTGACGCTCAAAACGGGCGGCATCAAGTGGTGGTGGGATGTCAAGCGCACGCCGAAGTGGGAGACGTTCCGGGGCGTCTCTGAAATGCAGTTGGCGGTGTACCTGTCAACGCACCCGAAAGCCGAGCTGATCTCGAAAGAGGAAGACAACGGCGAGGATGAAGCGCAGGGTGAGCGCGAGGTAGAGGCGGAACAGGGCGCGCAGGAGACCGATGCGGAGTTTGGCGAGCAGACCCCGCCGAAGCTGTGGACTGTTCGCATCAAGACGATTGAGGATCGCGGCATCGTCAAGGTTGCGCCGATCCCGCCCGATGAATTGCTGATCAGCAAGAACCACAATTCAATCCTGCTGGATGACTGCGCCTATGTCGCGCACATCACTCAAAAGAGCCTGAGCGACATCCATCAACTCGGCTATGAGGATGTGACGATTGATGATGTCCGCGCGGCCAGCAATGAGCGCAAGACCCAAGACGGCTACTTGCGGGACATGTTCCTCGACCGCGACCGCTTCGACGGTCAGACGGTAGACGATTCGTCTGTTCGTGGCTGGCTGATCGAAGAATACGTGCTTGTTGATTTCGACGGCGACGGCATCACAGAGCGCCGCAAGATCACGCGCCTAGGGAAGCTGATCCTAGACAATGAGGAAGTGAGCCATGTGCCGATTGCGGCATGGACGCCCTACATCCTAACGCACCAGTTCAACGGCTTGTCTGTTGCACAACTGGTGTCTGACTTCCAGCGCATCAGCACCGATATTTGGCGCGCGCAGCTCGATAACCTTGACCTGGCGAACAACCAAGAGACTGTTGTTCTGACCGACTCGCAGGGCAACCCGCAAGCCAACATTGACGATCTGTTGAATCGTCGGCCTGGCGGTGTGCTGCGTGAGAACGTGGCGGGCGCGATCAGGCCCTATGCGCAGCGCTGGCAGGGCATTGAAGCAATGCCGATGGTTGAGATGCTGAACAGCGCCAAGGAGAACCGCACCGGGTGGACGCGCTACAGCCAGGGCCTTGACGCCGATTCGCTGAACAAGACGCGCGGCGGTATGCAGATGATCATGAACGCCAGCCAGAAGCGCATGAAGCTGATGGCCCGCATCATGGCTGAGTGTCTTGTCGCGCCGATGTTCCGTGGCATCTTCAAGACGCTGCAGGACTACTGCATGGAGAAGCTGACATTCAAGCTCTCCAACAAGTTCGTAGCCTATGAGCCGCAGAACTGGCGCGACGGCTTCGATATGATGATCAATGTCGGCCTGGGGACTGGCGACGTGATCCAGCAGGCTGGCTATCTGCAGCAGATCGCGCAAGCGCAGTTCGCATTGATGGGCACCCCGATGGGTGGGCGTGTGGTGACTGAGGCCAATGTGTTCGCGGTGCAATCTCGCATCGCAGAAAACGCTGGCTTCAAGAACCCGGCCGAGTTCTGGACCGACCCGAAGCAATTGCCGCCACCTCAGCCGCCACAGGCCCCGCCTGACCCGCGCGTGATCACGAAACAGATGGAACTTCAGGCCGACGCGCAGAAGTTCCAAGCCACGCAACAGGCCGATCAAGCCAAGTTCCAAGCCGAGCTGCAATCGCAAATGCAGATTGACCAGAACCGGCAGGAGTGGGAGGCCAGGCAGAAGCAGTTGGAGCTTGAACAGCAGGCCCAGCTTGAACAACTCCGCGCGCATTACGAGATGCAGAAGGAAGCCGCACGCCTTGAGTTCGACCGATACAAGGCCGACCTTGATGCGAACGTGAAGCTGACGATTGCACAGCAGCGGGCCATCCCGCAGCCGATGCTATGACGCCCATCGAAGAACAGACCCGGGGTCAGCGCGCATCTGAGCTGCTGGATAACGAGCTTCTGCAAGAGACGCTAGACGCCATCCGCGCTGAAGTGATCAAGCAGTGGAGCGAGTGCCCTGCCCGTGATGCACAGGGCAAAGAGGCGCTTTGGCAGCTCCACAAGATGGCGGAGAAGTTCGAGAACATCCTCAAGGGCTACGTGCAAACTGGAGTCCTTGCGAGTGAGAACCTGAAGCGATACGAAGAACAGTCGAAGCTGTACCGGATGTTCAGAAGCTGAATTCGGCACGGCCGATATGCAGGCGCCCTAGAGGCGCCTTTTTTGTGCCCGAAAGGGTGATCAAGTGAGGTGTTATGGACATCGAACCGCAAAGCGGAATGTCTGATCTGTTGGCGGCGCTCGGAGACGAGCCCAAAGCCGAAGTGGTTGACGAAACCACCCCTGAACCCGACGAGGGCGAGCAGGAGCAGGCCGAAGGCGTTGAAGACGAAGCCGAACAACCGCAAGAAGAAGCGCAGCCCGATCTGATTGATCTGGACGGAAAGAAGCTGGAAATCCCCGAGGGGACGCCTCCGGAGCTTGTCAAGACAGTTCAAAAGATGGCCGCCGACCTGAAAGCGGACTACACCCGAAAGACGCAGGCCGCAGCGGATGCTGAAAAGCACATCCAAGCGACTGTGCAATCCCTCGAACATCGGCAGAAGCTGATGGGCGAGACGGCAGAAACCTGGGCAGACCTTCGGGACGCTCAGAAGCGAGTTGAACAACTCAAGGCCGTCGATTGGACTGCGCTGGCCGACCAAGACCCGGCCCAAGCAACGAGGTTGATGGTGATGTACCAAACCGCGCAAGCGGAAGTGCAAACCAAGGGCTTCGCCTGGCAGCAGTCGTTGAACCAGTTGAACCAAGTGACCGAACAGCAGCGCGCACAAAGCACGGCCGCCCAATGGGAAAAGGCCGCGACTGAGGCGCGTAAAGCACTCGGGCCGCAGTTCAGCGAGAAAGCAAACATAGCCGCTCAGAAGTGGATTCAAAAGAAGGCCGGAACGTCGGACATGGGGGCCATTGTTGGCCGCTTCGCTGACCCGGTAGTCCTTGAAGCCATCGTGAAGGCGGCGCAATGGGACGCCGCGAACGGCAAGCCCATGCAAAAGGTTAGCGAAGCGAAACCCACGGTCAAACCGTCCGCTCCGCAACCGAAACGTGAAAACAAGTCGGCGCTTGAACGGTTGAAGACAACCGGACGCGCTGAACACCTCATCAATTTTCTGTAAGGCAGAACCGAAATGGCACAACCAACCAATACCTACGATTCCTATGACGTGAACGGCAACCGTGAAGACCTGCAAGACAAGGTCTACATGGTTTCGCCTGAGAAGGTCCCTGTCTCGTCGGCCGGCCGACGCTTCACCGCAAAAGCCAAGTTCCACGAATGGCAGCGCGACAACTTGGCGACCCCGAACAAGGACAACGCAGTCATCGAAGGTGACGACCGCTCCGGCACCGCGTTGGTTGCTACCAACCGCGTCGGCAACTACGCGCAGTTGTTCGACAAGGTGGCCGTGGTGACGACCTCGCAGCGCGCCACCAAGTCGGCCGGCCGCTCGGACGAGATGCGCTACCAGATCGCCATGAAGGTAATCCCCGAGCTGAAGCGCGACGTGGAGGCCATGCTTGTTTCCAACAACGTGGCGGTGGCTGGCAACAGCACCACGGCGCGCAAGTCGGCTGGCATGGGCGCGTTCATCTACACCAACACCTCGCACGGCGGCGCTGGCGCTACGGCTGCGCACACCTCGGGCGCTCCGACCACGGCCCTGACGGCCGGCACCAACCGCGCATTCACTGAGGCGCTGTTGAAGACCGTGCTGCAGGCCATCGCCACGAACAGCGGTGAACAACCCAGCCTGTTGTCGGTCACCCCATCGCACAAGGGCACGTTCTCCGGCTTCTTGGGCATCGCGGCTAACCGGTTCCAGACCTCGCTGTCTGCGAAGCAGCAAAACCGCATCGTTGGCGGCGCTGACGTGTACATGGGTGACTTCGGCGAACTGACTGTGGTGCCCAACTACGTGCAGGCCACGGCCAACAGCGATACCGCGCTGATCCTTAACCCGGATCACTACGGCCTGGCGTACTTCCAGAACTGGAAGACCGATCCGCTGGCCAAGACCGGCCACACCGACAAGGAAATGGTCTCCTGCGAGGTGCTGACCGTTGTCACCAGCGAGATGGCACAGGGCAAGGTCGCCAACCTGAATCCGTAAGCCAACCAACCGTGAGGGGGGGGGCTTCGGCCCCTTTTTTACGAATGGACGAAGTTTTCAAGATCCAGGATTACGACCCGCAACTGGGCATCGCCACGACGGTGCACCGCGTTGAGGGCAAAGCAGTCATCCAGAAGACCTATGACGCTGAGCCGTTCATTGAAGCCGCGAAGTCGATGCGTCATGCGTCTAGCGGCGAACGTTGGGGCGAGCTGCGGCACGTTGGGTTCATCCCGCCCGCCGAGCTGGGCAAGATGATGCGGCAAGACGGTGGACTGGATCGAAAGCGGCTGACTGCGTGGCTAAAGGCCAATCCTGCGCTGGTGACGTTTGACAGGCTGCTCAAATGAGCTATTCCCAGCTTACGACCGATGTCGCTTCATGGCTGCATCGCGCTGACATCACGCAGGCCAACTTCTCGCGGTTTACTGCGATGGCTGAAGCTCGCATGGCTCGGTTACTCCGCGTGCGTCAGATGGAAGCGCCGCTTGTCTCGACTGAGATTGACGCGGACTATGAGATTGCGCTACCTGCCGACTTCGTGGCAACAAAGGTGCTGTACTCGGTCGGATATGAGCGCACTCCGCTGACGGCTCAAACGCTGGACTACATCACGTCGCGCGGGGTCGTCTACGGCATCCCAAAGAACTTCGCAGTCACTGCTGATGCTTGGCGATTTGACGGGACTGGTTCTGTCGCTGGAACGTATTACCAAGCACTCCCGAGCCTTGAGACTGACGGCACGACCTGGCTAGAGACTCTTGCGCCTGATTTGTACCTGTTCTCCGTGCTTGCCGAAGCGTGCATGTTCGTTCAGGACTCAGAGCGTGCCGCGCTGTATTCAGGTCGTGCGCGTGAGTTGCTGCAAGAGGTCAACGCCAACGACCAGCGAGACCGCTTTAGCGGCCTGCTTGTTTCTTCCAAGAGGCTCTGATGCTCACCTACAAAGAACGATACGACCTCATCAGTGACGCTGTATTTCAGCAGCGCATTCAATATGCGGCCTGGGTCACTGCGCTCGCGTTCGCCAATGAAGTGCCAGGCACTGGGAAGCGCAGGCAGTGGGCAAAGGCTGCTCTCCAAGGCGCTCTTGACACTGATGTCATGCGGCGCTTTGCAATCCAGGTCAGCGCAAACCAGAACGTTGGCGCCGCTGGCAAGAATGCCCTAGATAGTGACATCCAGGCGGCCGTTGACGCTGTAGCTTCGGACGTTGCCGGATGAAATTCCTGCCTGACGCGCCCCGCGACACTCCCGAAGTGCTCACGGAAGTTGAGGCTGTGCCTACCGTCCGAGGGTATGCGGGGAGCCCTACCGTCATCAATGGCGGCTATGCGGCGCTATCTGCTGCCTGCAATGGTGCGGCGCTCATCTTCAAGCTCGACGGCTCTATGCGGATTTTCGCTGGCACGCAGAGCAAACTGTACGAGGGATCGGGCGGAACGTGGACGGATCGCAGCCGGGCAGGCTCGTACACGACAGGCGACATCCGCTGGTGTTTCGCGCAGTTCGGCGATACCACGCTTGCGATCAATAAGGCCACCGTACTTCAGAGCAGCACAAGCGGCGCATTTGCTGACGTAGCAAACGCCCCAAAGGCTGCGGTGATGGAAACGGTTGGCGGGTTTGTGATGCTCGCCAACACCGACGATAGCGGTCTCTCGATCACTGGCGGGCCGAACGCCGAACAGGGCAATCGGTGGTGGTGCTCGCAGTTGTTTAATGCCACCGGCACATGGGCGCCTTCCGCAGCGACTCAGGCGACAACGGGTCTGTTGGTTAGCTCGCCCGGCAAGATTGTTGCTTTGAAGCGGCTTGGCGATCAGGTTGTAGCCTACAAGCAGAGGGCTATCCACGTCGGGCAATACGTCGGGCCTCCCGATGTATTCGACTGGCAGCTAGTCCCCGGCGAGATTGGCACGTGGTCTAACGAAGCTGTCGTTAGCACCGGCACTGCGCATCTGTTCATCGGACACGAGAACATCTACCGCTTCGACGGCTCTCGTCCTGTGCCGATTGGCGATGGCATCCGAGAGTGGTTCTTCGCCAGGCTCAACAAGAGCTATGCCTACCTGATTGCGGGCATCCACGACCGCAACACTAGCACCGTGTGGTGGTGGTATCCGAGCGGCTCAAGCACAACGCTTGACTCTGTGCTGGTCTACAACTACGTTGCGGATCGGTGGGGACACGCTACCGACGCGGCTCTAGGGGCGGCAGTCACGGTCTACCCCGTGCAGACAATCCGGGCGCAAATCACATACGACAACCTGTATACGTCGCTCGGCATCTCCAATCCGCAATACGACCAGATGCCGAACATCAGCTATGACTCGCCTTTCTGGCAGGCTTCGGCTCCTGTGATGGCGGTCATTCGAGATGACAAGGTGCTTTACACGCTAACCGGCTCTGCTTCTGATAGCTCGATTACGACGGGCTATTGGGGCGACCAGGAGCGATTCTCGTTCTGTGACCGTGTTCGGGCTAAGTACCGCACGAAGCCGACTGATAGCACGTTGACTCCATATGCAGTCACTGAGCTTGGGGCCGACGTGGCTACTGGCTCGGCAACTCTGAACGTGGATCGATACGACGTTTTGCAGTCGGCTCGCTGGCATAAGTTCAAGCTTGAATTTGTCGGTCCTGTTGAGGTTGAAGCGGTCACTCCGCGACTGAAGACTCAAGGTTATGAATAGCGTAACCCCTGACCCGCGTCTTCCGCTGAACATTGACAACTTGTTTCGGCTGAAGTTAGCAGACTACCTCAGTGAGTTCGCGCGTTCGATCAATCAGGCGGCGAATTTGGTGCTGTGGAAGACGGTGGCGGTATCCACTGCTTATACGGCAGGCGTCAACGATCACATCATCCGCTGCACTAGCGGGCCGTACACGGTGACGATCCCGAGCGCGTCAAGCATGAACGGGAAGCGCATCGTAATCAAGCGGGCTGATTCAGGTACTTCGACGCTCACCATCTCAAGCGCATCAGGAAACATCGACGGCGCTGGCTCAACTTCACTGACAACCGCTTGGCAATCGCGCGAGTTGTTTAGTGATGGCACTCAATGGCTTCTGGTCTAGGAAATTACATGGCTGACAATCTCGGGCTCTCGCAATACGGTTACGCGCAACAGCCGGGGCAAGGGCCTTACGGCTATTACGAGCAGCAAACGCCTTTGGGTTCATTCGGCGCAGCGAATCAACAGCAGGCGCAAAGCTCGCAAGCCTTCAATCCGTACATCGGGCAGCAGACTCAGGCGCCTGGGCAGATTGGTCCTGTTGGCACTCAGTACGCGGGTTCTAACCCGTACCTTGGCCAGACGACTCAGGGTGTCAACTACCAAGCCGCGCAAGGTGCTGGAACCAATGCCTACGCTGGTGCGAATCCGTACCTTGAGGCGAGCATTGGCGGCGCTGCAAAGGACATGACGAACGCGTTCAACGATACGACAAACGCGCAATTTGACCGGCAGGCGGCGCAGTCTGGATCGTTCGGAAACACCGGGGTAGAAGCGGCTCGTGGGCGGGCTCAGAACGATCTGAGCAAGAACATCGGCAACATGGCTTCCGGCGCGCGGATGCAGGACTACACGGCGCAGCAGGGCCTAGCGGAGAACGCACTCAACCGCACGCAGGGGCTGAACCAGTTCAATGCAGGGAATCAACTCCAAGCCGGGATGGCTAACAGCGGATACAACGCGGGCGACCTGAGCCGCAATCTCGCTGGCGCGCAGGCGGTGTCCATGTTTAACGCTGGGCAGGGCAACCAGATGGGGCAGTTCAACGCCAATCTTGGGTTGGGACAAGGCCAGTTTGCGTCAACTCTCGGACAGAACGACCTGAACAGGAACAGCAACCTCATGCAGTCCATGGGGCAGTTCAATGCGGGCACGCTCAACCAGAACAGCCAATTCAACGCTGGGCAAGGTAATGCGCTGAACCAGTTCAACACTGGTCAGGGCAACCAGATGATCCAGAACGCGCTCAGTCGCAATCAGAATCAAGGTCAGTTCGATGCCAACATGAACTTCAATACGAACCAGTTCAACGCTGGCCAACAGCAGCAGGGGTTCAACAACTATTGGACCAATGCGCAAAACCTGTATGGCATGAACAATTTGGGTCTGACAAACGCCAACACGATACAAAACACTCCGCTCAATTACTGGCAGCAGTTCATGCAGGGCGCGAACCAAGCTGGCGGGAATGGCGGCACTAGCTCGCAGAACAACCCCGGAAACCCTTTGCTAGGCGCCATCGGCGGATGGCAGATGGGCTCCAAGATCTTCGGAGGCTGACATGCCCAATCAATACACCCGTTACGAAGCAAACGACCAACGTGCTGTAGGGCGCGGCATCCCCGCCGATGTCCTGGCGCAGTTGCTTGCCGGGCAAGAAGTGCCTGGATGGTCAACGTCGTATGCACCAAAGACGATATACCAGGGCGGCGACGCTGGAGACTACTACGTCCCTAACGCGGGCTACACGGAAGGCCCGCAAGCCTTTCAGTACAAAGACCCGTCCAAAGAGTGGTATTCGACCTATGACCCGTCGGGCGCCCTGATGAATGAGGGCAATGGAAACAACAAGATGACCACCAAGGATTACCTAACGTATCTGGCCCTAGTGGCCGGTGCTGGTGCGTTGGGTGGCGCGGGAGGCGCGGGAGGCGCGGCGGCTGGTGGCGCTGAGGCTGGCGGCATGACCGCAGCAGAGGCGTGGGGTAGCGGGGCTGGCCTAGGTGGCGACACACTAAGCGCAATGGGCACAACCGGCGGTAACGGCCTCCTTGGCGCTGGTAGTGCTGGCGGCGGCATGACGGCGGCCGAAGCCTGGGGCAGCGGCGCAGGGCTGGGCGGCGACACGCTGTCTGCTGGCGGCGCGAACCTTGGCGCGGGTGGCTACACCTCTGCAGCCGGCGGCGCTGCTGGCAGCGGTGCTGGCAGTGGCGGCCTGTGGGAAGCGGCAAAGTCCGTCGTTAGCCCCGCAGTTTCTGCGCTCACCAGCGGCAACGGCTCAACGCTAGGCGGGCTGCTTGGCGCTGGCCTTGGAGCCCTGTCGTCCAAAGACCAGACGACCAGCAGCACGAAAGACCCTTGGGCGCCGGCTCAGGACTTCATCAAGCAGCAGATTGCACAGGGTCAGTCATTGAGCAATCAGTACCAAGCCAACCAGTTCAGTGATGCGCAGAAAACCGCTTACGGCAACCTGGCGAGCATCATCAATGGGGCCAATGCCAACGCTCCGAATATGAGCGACTTCATCAATCGCCAGATGTCGGGAGGCACTGCTTACGACCCGCGCGATCCGTACAAAAACATCGGCAAGGGCGTTAGCCAGATTGTCGGCCCCGGCCCATCGGGCTTGCTGAACTACTTTCCCGGAAAGGGCGGCTGAGATGAGCGCAGATATCGCAACCTCGCTCTACTCGTGGAGCACGACCGCAGGCAGTAATCAGCCGCAGGGCTCGACGGCAATCTCCACAAATCTGGATGACAACCTGCGCCAGATTCAGGCCGTAGTCCGAAACACGCAGGCGCGGGACACAATTTCGTCTGCTTCGACTTGCGATATCGGCGCTAAGGATGCCATGTCGCTAGACGTGACTGGCACGACGACTATCACTTCGCTCGGCACAGTGTCTGCGGGCATCCGCAAGTGGCTAACGTTCAGCGGCGCTCTGACGCTGACCCACAACGCCACGTCTCTGATCCTGCCGACTGCGGCGAACATCACGACCTCTGCGGGCGCTTCTGGGTGCTTTGAATCTCTCGGGTCCGGTAACTGGCGCTGCTTGTCCTATTCAAAGCCAGATGGAACCCCGATCAGCGTTCAGTCGTTCTCACTGTCCGACCTCAGTAGCGCGACGGCAAACAAGACGCTGACAAATACGACCTATGCACAAAACTGGGGGTGGGTGTTTACGTCTGCTGGGCAGAAGGGACTGACGCTTACCGGCAAGTCGTCTGGTACGGGGACGGCTGGGCATGTCCTCTGTTTGGATGGATCGTCCGCCTCACTCTCGACGCAGGTTGAAAACATATTCCGCGTCATCGGTGGCGTTTCCGGCTCGGCTACTGACGTTTTTAACGTAACGCAGTTCGGCGGCACGATCTACGGTAACGACAACTCCACGACTGGAGGTAGCTGGGCCATCCGGGCGGGTACGGGTCCGAACTCTGCCGGTGACGGCATGGTATCGTTCAGGTCCGCATCTCGACTCGGCACGAGCTCCTCGCTTGTTGCTGATTCGACGCAGATTATTCTTAGCTCGCAAACGAAAGCGGTAATTGACGCAAAGCGGATGTATTTCGGTCACTCCAATGGAGTACCGACTATCTCTGCTGGTGGTGGCGCTGGTGCAACTATCGCAGGCTGTGACGCTGCGTGCGAAGTGGTATTCGGCACAGGATCGCCAACATCCGTGACAATCCAGTTTGCTAATGCTTGGTCTGCCACTCCGCAAATTGTGATGGTCAACGGTACACAAGCCGGCGCGACTTACAGCTACGCAGCAAACACGACGACTGTGCAGATCAGTTGCAGTGCTGGTATGTCATCTGGGTCGAAGATTTCCGTCATGTGCATGGGCTTGCAATAAGGGGATGTGATGGGACTTCTCGACGTATTCAATAGCGACGAGGGCCGGATGGCTCTCGGTCTGCTTGCTGCTGCTGGGCCTAGCTCGCAGCCGATGAGCTTCGGGCAACGCCTGGCTGGCGCGATGAGCCAGCATGACGCCTATTTGCAGCACAAGCAAGCCGCTGCGGCTGCGGCGCAGGATCGGCAAATGCGGATGCAGGCTCAACAGCAGCAAATGCAGATGCACCAGTTCCAGCAGGATCAGGTACAGCGCCAGATCAAGCAGCAGGAAGCCGACTCGAACGCAATGCGCGATGCATTCAGCCAGCGTGAATTGCCCGGCCCGACGCCTGACGGCGGCCAGCTCACAACGCAGTTTGACCCGCGCGGTATGTTGAACGGCGGCGCATCTCCTGAGGCTGTAATCAAGGCGATGCAGCTCCGCGCGTCAATGGAGAAGCCGACCGATGAGCGAGTGCTAAAGCCGGGTGAAGCCGTGTTCAGGAATGGGGTACAGGCCTACGGACTGGCAGAAAAGCCCGAGGCCCCGCCCGAGATTGTCAAGCTGATGAAGTCGCGCGACGCGTTCCCTGTTGGTTCACCTCAGTACCAGACAATTGACGCGGCCATCAAGAAGGCGACGACTCACCAGCCAGGAACGACTGTCTCTGTCAACACCGGACAGAAGGGCTTTGACAACACGTTGAAGCTGCGCGGCGACTTCCGCAGCGAACCGATCTACAAGGCGCACCAAGAGGTGCAATCGGCCTACTCGCAGATCAAGGCGGCGCTTGACCAAGCAAGCCCGGCGTCTGACTTGGCGGCGGCCACCAAGATCATGAAACTGCTGGACCCGGGCTCTGTTGTGCGTGAGTCTGAATTGGGCATGGCAATGAACGCAACAGGCATGGTTGACCGACTGACGCACTATGCATCCAACATTGCCAACGGCACGAAGTTGACGCCAAGCCAGCGTAAGGACTTCCGCAACCTTGCTGACAACCTCTACGGCGAAAGCGTCAAGCAGTACAACGGCAAGCGCTCCGAGTACCAAGGTATCGCAGACAGAAACGGTCTGAGCGCGCAGGACGTACTCGGTAACGAAAGTAAGATGCCTTCAGGCAAGGCGCCGGCCGGCCAATGGGGCATCAAGCCACTCTAGGAATCAAATGCCAAAGTTCGAGATCACGGCGCCTGATGGAAAGCGGTTTGAGATCACTGCGCCTGAAGGTGCGACGCAAGATCAAGTGCTTGAGTATGCCAAATCTCAATGGGGCAAGGCACAGAAGGAAGCCGCACAGCCCCCGAAGCTTTCGGCAGAAGACACGCCGGGAATTGGCGAGACGCTGCTGATCAGTGCTGGCCGGACGTTTGATCGCATCGGCAAGGGGATGCGCCAGCTTGTCGCAAGCGGGCCAGAGGCTGAAGCGCTCAAGGCGCAGGCGGCATCTGATGATGTGCAGTACAACAAACTGCGCGAGGCTCGCCCGTTTGCTACCGGAGTCGGCGAGTCGCTGCCGTCAATGGTTGTGCCTGCTGGTGGTGCGGCTACGCTGCTGGGGAATGCTGGCCGGATGGCTGTCGCTGGCGCACTCCCGGGCGCGCTTGAGTACGGCACGGCATGGGAGCGCGCCCAGCGCGGGGCAATTGGCGCACTTGCAGGAGCTGCGGCCCCGCTTCTTGGGGCTGGCGCTAAAACGGCGTGGTCATTCGCTGAGCCTCTTTTCAACAAAGGCCGGGAGGCCATCGCCGGGCGCGTGCTCAATCGCGTTGCTGGTGAGTCTGCGCCGGATGTCGTCAAGGCACTGAAGGGCGCGACCGAGCTTGTGCCAGGCTCCGCACCCACAGCGGCACAAGTGGCGCAAAGTGGCGGCATCGCGGCCCTAGAACGCGCGGCGGCGGCCATGAACCCTGAGGCGTACACCCAACGTGCAATGCAGCAGTCATCGGCTCGCCTAAACGCTCTGCGCGGCATTGCTGGCGATGAAGCGGCAATGGCAGCAGCCAAGGCGGATCGTTCGGCAGCTTCGCGGGCTGCGTACTCTGCTGCAGACATCGGCGTTGCGCCTATCGACTCGATGTTTAAGGGCCTGCAGATGCGGCCTCAGTTCAACGCCGCATTGGCGCGCGCGCAGACGCTGGCGAAGGACAAGGGCCTAGACGACATCTTTTTCCGTGATGCCAAGGGCGCCCCGGTCGCGCTGATCGGTGAGGGCGCGCACTTCATCAAGAAGGCGCTAGATGAGGCGGCGGAGTATGGCTCTGCGTCCTACACCGGCAAGACGGCGGCCAGCTCCGCAGGCAAGACCAATGAGCTGTTCCAGACGTGGCTAGAGAAGTCGGTGCCTGAGTACGCCGCAGGAAAGGCCGCGTTCGCTGAGAAGTCCGTTCCGATCAACCGGATGCAAGTCGGTCAAGCGCTGCTTGATAAGGCGGCACCGGCAATGGCTGACTTTGGCGCACTTGGCCGGGAGTCTGGGGCGGTGTTCGCCAATGCCGTCCGCAATGGTGATGCCGTGGCAGCAAAGGCAACGGGGATGCCCGGCACGACGATGGCAAACGTCCTGAGCCAAGATCAAATGGCGCTGGTGCAGAACATCGGCAAAGACCTAGCCCGCAAGGCGAACTCGCAAGACCTAGGGCGCGGCGCCGGGTCTGACACCTTCCAGAAGCTGAGCATGTCCAACATTGCCCAGCAGTCGGGGATGCCTCGCGCAGTTGGTGGCCTGCTTGATCTGCCGGGCGTCTCGCGCGCTACATCTTGGGCGTACCGAGAAACCGATCAGAAGATGCAGGGCCTGTTGTCTGACGCGCTGCTGAATCCAGCAAAGGCCGCCCAGCTCATGGAGAAGGCCGATAAGCGCTGGCTGCAAGAAAACCCGAAGACCCGTCAACTGTTGGAACAGGTCGCACTGCGCGGCACGGGCCTATTGGGTATGTCGGCTGCGCCATCGCTGACGCAGTAGGGTGATCCGGCTTTGAATGAAGTTCTCAAGCACCTTCACCCCAAGCCAAAACAGCGGCCCGATAACGCCGACAACCAACGCAATTCCCAGGGCTTTGCCCCAATCCGCAAGTTCCATCCCGAAAGGATACCCGAATGCTCACAGCCGCACTAGGCGCATTAGGCGCAGCCGTTCTACACCGCGTGCTTCTGAAGTCGAAGAACGCCACTGTTACCAAGATTCGCTCCATCGTTTACGGCGTTGACGCGGGCGGCGGCGGTGGGCCGAAAGAGCCGGTTTAACCTGGCCTGGGCGCTGCTGCTGGTGGGCGCGTGCCGTCACTACGTGTGGCCGCTGTTCCCGCCTGAGGCGCGCGGCTGGGTCGCTAAAGGCCTAGGCGCCTTCGCCATCATGTGCCTGCTAGCGGTTGTGTGGCAGATCGCTAGCGTTTGGACGAAGGCGGTAATCGCGTGGTGGGCTGTTGAGGAATCGCAGGTTCTAGGCTGCTCTGCGGCGTACCTGTGGAACCCATGGCCTGTGGCCGAAGGGAAAGCGGTTTGCTCCGCTGCGGTTGGGTGGGAAATCGGGCTAGTCGGGCTTGTCGTTGTTGCCTTGCTTGCGCTCGTGATACCTGTAAATAATGACAGTGTTGGCTAGACAAGGTAACAGGCAAAATGAGTGAGAGACGACCCGCAACAACCATCGGTGAGCTTGACATTCACCTAAGCCATATTCAGGGGGATATGGTTCGAATCGCGGCAGCCGTAAACAACATGGCTACGCGCGAAGACATTGCAACTCTGACGAATCGCCTAGAGAAGATGGCGACCAAAGAGGAAGTGCGAGCGCTTGAGGAGCGGCTATCCAAAGATAGCGTGCCATCCACGTTTGACCGCTGGGCTGAAGGCATCAAGAAGGCGGGCGCTGCTGGCGCTGTTCTCTATGCTGTCTACAGCGCTATCCAGCACCTCGGCAAATGAAGCGCGTCTGTGAGTGGAAGGGTTGAGCATGGCTGATTTCTCACCATCGTTCGAGGCGGTACTCCTCAATGAGGGCGGCTACAAGCTGACCACGGTCCAGAACGACAAGGGCGGCCAGACATACGCTGGGATCACGCGGCGCAGCAATCCGAACTGGCTTGGCTGGGCCGCTATTGACGCAGGCGGCAGGCCAGAAGCTCAGCTAGTCCGCGATCTGTACCGTGGCAAGTATTGGGACGCAGTGCGCGGCGATGAGCTGCCGCAGAAGGTGGCGGCATCGTTGTTTGACTTCGCCGTCAATGCAGGGGCTAAGACCGCTGTCAAGCTGGCCCAACTTGTTGTCGGGGTGACTCCAGACGGTGAGATCGGGCCGGTAACGCTCAAGGCCCTGAACTCGGTTTCTCCCGAGGTGTTTGTGTCTCAGTTCGCCGTGGCGAAGATCGCCCGCTATCGGGACATCTGCATGAAGGACCGTAGCCAATCGAAGTTCCTGCTTGGTTGGATCAACCGCGCATTGCTGGGGGTCGCATGAGCCTACAACTCAACCCTGTTGGCGGGATCATCCAAGCTGTAGGCCAGGTTGCAGATGACCTGTTCACCAGTGACGACGAGCGGAACAAGACCGACATTGATTCCATGAAGGTGGGCCTAGATGCAGCCCGCGTTGACGCCGATCTGATCAAGGGCCAGCAGGCTATCAACACCGAGGAAGCCAAGTCAGCATCCGTGTTCGTCGCAGGCTGGCGGCCTGCCATTGGCTGGGTGGGCGTTGTAGCTCTGGCGTATCAGTTCCTGCTGTATCCGCTCCTGACGTGGGCATGGGTGTGGATGCAGGCGGGCAAGTGGGTTCCGATGAGCGTTACACCACCGCCGATGCTGAACACTGATGCGCTCATGGTTCTATTGACCGGCATCCTTGGCATTGCCACCACCCGGACCTTTGAGAAGGTGCGCGGCGTCACTGCGCGCAAAGCCGAATAGTGGTAAAGCCGCGCGTCATCCACCTTGGCCGCATAGTCGGGAGACTAGGAGGCCGAGAGGTGAATATTGACAACGGGATGGTGATCGACCTAGACTCGCCGAAAGCTCTGGACGAAGCGCGGTCCCCAGAAATTCCCCAAATCTAGCTAATGGCCTTTGTGTCTATGTAGTCCATCAACGCTCCATCGTTGCAATCGCCCTGCGAGACATGGCACGTGGCACACGCTTGCGCAACTCTTCAAGCACTAGCACCAGCCCAGCCGCTGGCGACCATTGCTCACCATCAATCACCGCGCACCATTGATCGTTGCGCGGCCTGATTCCGTACTGTGTCGGCTTCGGCGCGTGCAACTCAATCTGCACCAGCCGCCCGTGGATCCGCGCGTGGATGAAATCACCTGTAGGCGTTCCAGGCTTGCGCTCTGCCGGATAGATCGGCGGGTCTTGCGCCATCCGGCGAGCGTCATTTGATGCGTTGCGCATGGCAATGGCCTCGGGCCGATTTGCCTTCGTCCACTGCCTACATCTGCGGCGTCGAGTTTTGAAAGTTGACATATCGACTAGTTAGGCCATATAGGCGCCAAAGGTACGCCGCCCTGAATGCCTCATGCTCGGCCATTTCTTTGTCAAACATCGCTTGTGCTCCACCAAGAGCCCTAGCCTCGCCAATATCTGGCAGATGTCCAGGGCCTTCAAGCGTGTTCTCGATCCATGCCATCCCACTGCCAGGGCCGCGCAGCGCCCCATCAACCACAGCCGCGCGCATGGCGAGAATATGGCGGTGCATCACGTCTCCAAACATGATCGCCCGGCGCTCGCTGCTAGCCTCCGCCACTTCAATGCCCAGGGCAAATGCGGTCAGTTCACGGTCTGTCGGGTCAATACCGGGGAGCTTGCGCTTCCAGGCCGCGAGTATTTGGTCGTTTGTCATTCCTTGTCCTTTCTGTTGCATCTATCACCAGCCTAACTACCGTTCGAGCTGACCCGCGCCGGCAAGCCGTCGCGGTCAGCTCAACTAGACGTTGGGCCTCAAGGCCCGCAGATCGGGGCATGCCTGCTCGCACACCTCCGCCAGCACTGCCGCAGTGATGTCGTCAAATGCTGTGTCTGACCTGCTCACGCGCCAGTGCACAGAACTAAGCGCAGAACGAAGCCGTGCAATCTCTGCCGCAGCCTCGCGCATCAATCCTGCCGGTGTAGTAATGCCCATCAGATCGCACATGTCGGTCGAATCAATCAACCGCTTTTCAAGAGTGCTTCCAATCGGGTCTGTGCAGCTTCCCATGAGTCCTCCAATCGCCCGGCTGCGCCAGGCTTCAATGCACACGCTCAGCGCTGCGCGCTCAGCTTCCAGTTTTCTCAGCTTGGCCACGCCCCGGACACAGCCCAACTCCAGGTCGAGGCGACCCACTCCGGCGTGAGTCGTCCGGGATTTCCGGACAACTCGGCGCGCGCCTACGTGGTCGCCTCACCATTGACGTTAGCGGTCATCAGTTGTTCGGCCAAGATGGCGAATGCAGCCGCTGCCACTCTTGGAACTTGTCCGTTTCCAATGGCTTTAAGTCGCTCCACCCCTGCGGCCACCCCATCAACCACTCCGACAATTCCGGGTTTATCCACCCTTCTACCGTTCCAAGTTCGGGGAGGTTTTTCCCATTCCGTAAGTTGCTGCCAAACCCCGATATAACTTTTCGGCCATCGCTCGCCTGCGGCGTGGCCCACAATCCAGATGCGGTCGCGTTGGTGGGGCGCTCCAGTGTTTCCGGCTGAAACACAAGTCCACGCCGCATCAAACCCCAGCTTGGCAAGGTCGCCCAAAACCACGGCAAGTCCTCGCTCCACAAGCAAAGGTGAGTTTTCCACGAACACGAATCTAGGTCGTACTTCACCAATGATTCGCGCCATTTGATACCACATAGAACTTCTGTCGCCATCTATGCCCGCTCCTTTTCCTGCACTACTGATGTCCTGGCACGGAAACCCGCCCGAAACAACATCAACAATTCCTCTCCACGGGGTTCCATCAAAGGTTTGCACGTCATCCCATATCGGGAAAGGTTCCAAAACCTTGTCGTTTTGTCGCTGGGCAAGTACGCCTGCGGGGTAGGGTTCCCACTCAACGGCGCACACTGTTCGCCATCCGAGAAGTTTTCCCCCAAGTATTCCGCCACCAGCGCCCGCGAAAAGAGCCAACTCATTCATTTCTCCTGTCCTCACCGTATCGCCAGCACCGACTTTTCAAAAACCGCTAACACGTCGGTCAAGCGGACGGCTTTCAGCCGCCGCTTACCTTGTCGTTAGGGCGCTTCAGGCCCGCCAGCGTTGGGCTTCGTTGACATCGCTGCGGCAACCTTAGCCACAGCGTGCCAGCGTGCCCATTCGTCTGTTTCAGGCCCGCGCCACTGGCCGTGCTCGTCGTAGTAGTAGGCGCGACGCAGGGCATCTTCTAGTGGCGTGTTTGGTATCTCTTGCTTCATACCAACTCCAGCACTTCCTGTGCAATCCGTTGTTCCGCTATCGCGCAGTATTCCGGGTTCACCTCCAGACCGATGAACTGACGGCCCAACGTCTTCGCTGCCTTGGCAGTCGTGCCGCTGCCGCTGAAGGGGTCAAGCACCAGATCGCCGGGGTTGCTCCAAGTGGCTACGTGGTCGCGGGCCAGGTCAAACGGGAACGGGGCCGGGTGGTCGCTCTTGTCTTCTGCTGCCTGCTGGCTCGCCAATCCCAAGTCCCATACGTTCGTGCGCAGGCCCAGGTCGCCAATCTGCACAATGCGCCCCGTGTCTTTGCTGCCGTACTTCTCTGCCCGGCCGCCACTCGTCCCGGCGCGGCTTGTGCCGGCGCTCTTGTTCACACGGTCGGCCAGCCTGTTGCTTGTCTTTGGCTTGCCCTTTGTCACCACAAACATGAACTCAGCACTCTGCGGGTAAGCGTCGTTGTTGCCGTTCGCACCAGCCGGGGGCTTGTTCCAAATCATCGTGTCCAGCAGGTTCAGCCCCAGCCGCTTGAAGTGCAGCGCCTGCTCCATGCTGCTGCCCGTCTCGCTGCCGTCCTTCGTGGCGTCGGCCACTACCCACACGATCACGCCGCCAGGCTTCAGCACGCGCTTCAGGTGCCACGCCACGCCGAAGAAGTCCCAGCTATGCCGCCGTAGGTGCGCAAGTCGTCATAGGGCGGGCTCGTCACCACCAAATCAACGCTCTCGCGTGGCATCTTGCCCAGCAAGTCGCAGTTGTCGCCGCAGTGAATCTGGTTCAGTTCAAGCATGCACACATCCTCTCGTTTCTCAACCATGCGCCCTAACATGTCAGTCAACCGGAATTGCCCCGGCAGGCCGGGTCAATCCGGTTACCGGCCACGTTAGTCGCTTGGCTCACGCACCCGGTCCAGCCAGTCGCGCAGCCGCTGGTGGCCTATCCGTGTGAGCTTGGCTTTTTGGGCATCGTTCAAACGAACTGGCACAGGGTTGAGCTTTTCACCGGGGGCCTTTGCAGGCCGCCCGGTTTTCTTGGCGGCCGGTTCGCTCACTTGACTTTGACCGCGACCAGTTCGGACTCGTGACCCATCACAGCCTCGGCATCAGCCTTGCTTTCGTAGCCCGCATCCTTGCAGGCGGCTTCGATTGCTGCTTCCTGGCTGTCGGCTTCGTACACGCCGAAAGAGTGGGCCGACTTGCTGTTGCTGACTTCGTACTTGCTCATGTTGCTCTCCTGGGTTGCTGCGGCGTCTTGCTGCAGTGGTGTTAATGTAATACCGCAACGGCAAGCACGCAAGCACTTTTTTGTAACACCAAAACGCGCCTAACACTTCGTTCCAGCGGACGTGCCGCTGGCGCGGCCCGCGCGCTGAACTCAAGCGTTAGGCAACTAGGCGTGCCACTTGCTGATTGCGCGCGACAGTTCTTCGCGCCCGATGCCTTCGCGCAAGGCATCTTCTTCAAGGCTCTTACGCACGGCATGAGCATTGCGGTTAATCAGCGCCATCTCTCGCGGGTTCGCCGGAATGATTCCGTCTTTTCCCATCGGGCCTGTGCAAACCGTCTGGTCATAGGCTTCGCATTCCGTGTGGTAGCGAGTTGCCATTTCATGCAGCCGGTTGTCGCGCTCTGTGGGTTTCCACTCTTGCTGCCATTCGTTCATGCTTCTCTCCGAAAATCGTTGCCTAACCGCCAGTTCAACTCGGACGCCCATTCGGGCGCCGGTTAACTTATTGGTTAGGCGTCATCGGTCTTCAGGCTCGACCCAGAGCTGATCGGCTGTATATGCGCTCTGCAAGAGCTTCGCAAAATCCATCAGGCCGTATCCCTCTTCTGGTGTTCCGCGCTGCGGGTACGCGATGGACCGCGCAATGTTTCTCAGCCTCAAGTTTTCGGCGTGCAACTCAAGAATGTCTGCCTTTGCGTCTTGCAGCGCAAACATTACTGCCGGCGCGCTCTGGTTGTGCGCCATTGCCTTTGGGTCGCAGACCCTCCAGGTCTCAATACTTCGCTTCATGTCATTCCCCTCTGTTGGCCCTTCTGTTTGTTGCGCGTAACGCCTAACCGTTCGCTCAAGCGGACGGCTACGCCGCGCGCTTAGCTGTTTGGTTAGGCCCGTTTGTTCCAGCGCCGAATCGCGCAGTCCATGTAGGCGCCTGTCCCGCGCTCGTCGGCGCTGTCCTGTCCGTCCTTCACGCTTGGGGCTACGGCGCACCGGCTGCTGGCGCAGTACACCTTGCCCCAGGCGTTGCCCTCCTCGTCGGGGTTCTGAGGCGCCAGCTTCGGTTTGGTGCCACAAAACGGGCATGGCAGCGGCACCAGCTTGGGTTTCAGTTGCTTCTCACGCATCATCTCGCTCCGGTTACAACGGGCCTAACCCGTCATTCGAGCCGACCGTTCCGGCGGCTCAATTCCCACGTTAGGCATCACGAATACGCGCCGCCAGCATCGCGGCATCAATCAGCGCGTCCATGCTATCGGCTGGTGCGTGCTGGGTGCCGCCTTCTGCGAGCGAGTGCGTTGCGCTGAATTCCGTGCCGTCCATGCGCTTCCACACGTTCGGCTGTTTCTCGCTTCTCAGCGTCAGGCCCTGGCGGCTTTTCAGCCAGCGGTAACGTGCCGCATCCTTCTCAAGCGCCGCCTGTCGCGCTTCTGCGCGTTGCGGACACGTCCGCCCAACTGCTTGGTCGAGGCGACCCCCAACAGCAGGGGCGTCCTGTGGCGTATCGGTAGCAGTTTTGTCGTTCATGTGTTTCCTCGTGCTGTCGGGGTCGCCTCACCGCGAACGTTAGGCCTCTCGCACGCGGGCCAGCAAAGTGCCTGGCTTTGCAATGCGGCTGCCAATCTCGCGCATGTGCTGCGAGTACACGGCTGGCTCGCACTCACGGACTAGCGCGCGCAGCCGGTCGGACTTCACCTCTGCGTCCAGCAACGCGTTGTTCAGCGTCAGCACCTGGTCGGCCAGTTCCAACGTGTCGGCCTCGTCGTACAGGGCGCGCATAGTCTCAACGGCCCCGCACGAACTACACCAACTGTCGCCGGGCGTAAGGCCCTCGCTGGTGCTGGTGTGGCCGCATCGGCTGCACTTCCACGCGACAGGCCTAACAGGCCGCTGCACCGGCCCTGCGTCGGCGCGGCTGCTCTTGCTCGCTTCGTCACTCATGGCTCGCGCCTCCTTGTCCGGTGAGCTTTGCGTTAGAACTCTCGCAAATCTTCATTTGCAGCCCAAGCCGCGTCATGCTTCCTCCGCAGCCATAAGGGCCAGCGTCGCAACAAGCACCGCTCGGTTCTTGACGCGGAGCCAACGGCTGATCATGTCGATGTGACGGCTAACCGATGCCGCCGTGATGCCGATGGCCGGTCCGATCCTGCTGGCCGGGATTCCGTCAAGCAGCAGTGCGGCAACTGCGCTGTGAGTTGGCGCCCAAAGCTCGTTCATCATTGAAGGCCAAGGGCCAGTTCCTTGACCGACTCGCCAGCTAGGCGAAGGGCATCAGACTTGGCCGGAAGCGTGGGCATGAACTCTTGTGCACGTTCATACGAAATCCGGCCCTTGTCCACCGCGTCGATAAGGGCTGATTCCCGCCCTCGAACGTCATGGCCTAGGGTGATGGTCCACTTCACTGCGACACCCCTATCCCTGGCCTGATTAACCATGCGCAAATAGGTCTCCTTGAACGCCATGCGTGCCTCAACCATCGCGCCAGCATCAATGAGCCCGACCGCCACGCCAAAGGCCTGCGACATTTCCGTCGTCCAAACGGCGCTATCGCCTTCGTTGTGAGGCAGCATTGCCCAAGCTTCCTCGACGCCAGGCCGCCCATCGTCAAGGCGGCTGACTACGTCCTTGATCGTCAAGGCCCCGCGCACTTCCTTGCGGCATCGCACCAGCGCGCCAAGCACTTGTTCTTCTGGGTAGGCGCTAAGGTCGCCAACAAACACGCGGGCGGCGGCTTCTGAGAATGTCCGCCCACACAGCTCGCTAGTCACGGCGATAGCTCGGATGAGTTCAGGACTTGGCATTGGCGTACTCCATCTCTGCTGCGGCCAACAGCCCATCAAAGGCATTGGCGTTGGTTTGCGTTCTGTCGGCCTGTTGGGCCTGTGTTCTGGTCACCTGCCGACCTGTTGCCCATTCGGTGCGCAGCTTCTCCGCGTCACGCAGCAGCAGGTTCGTCGGGTGCATCGCCGCAACGTACAGGCCGTTTTGGCTTTTGACGAAATGGGCCGCGACAAACGGCGCCTCCGCTGCGCCCAGCTTCCCCACCAATTGCGCCAAGTGGGCGTTGACGCTGGCGTTTCGCACCGGAGGGACGCTGTACCGTCGCTCATAGGCCTCCGAGTACGAGGCCCACACAGCGGCCGAATCTGGCGCTGGCTTGGCTCCGCGTTTTCGCGGGGCCTTGCCGGAAAGCGCCGCAGGCGCAACTGAGGAATCAGGAATCAGTGGTGAGGAATCAGGAATCAAGGAATCAGGAATCAAGGAATCAGGAATCAAGGAATCAGATGGACAAGAAGCGCCATCGTTGGCTTGACGTTGCATCAACGTTGATTCAATGACAGTCTTTCGGTAGTCCTTAGTTGCCCCGCCTTTGGCTGAATTACAAGATGTGCATAGCGTTTGCAAGTTCGTGATTGCGTTGTCTCCGCCTTGCGAAAGCGAGACGATGTGGTCAATCGACAATGAGTCCTTGGTTCCGCAACGAAGGCACTTCATCCCATCGCGGGAAAATACTGATGAACGCACATCGGGGCTTACGTCATAAGCATGTCGAGTCACCTGTGGTGATCCTGGCGGCGCCGGGATATCGCTCGGCACTTCCTTGTGATGCGGCATCTGATGTTTGATGAAATTGACGATCTGCACGTACTTTCTTCCGTCAACCTCATAGCGAACCAAGAACCCGCTTGATGCAAGCTGGTCAAGGCTGTCTGAGACCGAAAAATCGTCGGCCGCGAACAGTTCCATCTTGATCTTTTTCGGCCTGTCCTCGAACCTGCCCTCACGGTCTGCAATGCACCACAGCCCGATAAAAAGGAGCCGTGTTTCTGGTGAAAGCTCCGCAAGAATTTCGTTCTTGAAGAAGCCCGGCTTGATGTTTCTCGAACGCGCCATCAGAAGATCCTGTATTCCTTGACGCGCTTGCCGTCTGGAAGGTCTACCCAGCGATCCAGAACCTTGACGCCATCGCGGCGCAGATCGCCACAGCGCTGTGACAGGCTGAAGCACTTCGCCTCGTTCAGCGCGACGACTGGCGTAACCCAGCGGGCGCGCAGAAGCTTGATCAGGTCGGCTTTCATGGTCATGCGAGGGCTCCCAACGGAATGTCGCGGAACAGGCGCGGGGCTTCAGTGGCGGTGATGATTTCGCCGAAGCGGCCATAGCCTGGGCTCGGGCAGCGGGTGAAAACAAAGCCATCCGAATACTTGACTTCAGCCTTCTCCCAATTAGCTGCGCTTTGCTTCTTGATTTGCACGCCATCAAATGCGTTGTCAGGTTTTGGCTTGACTACCTTGTTGCGCAGCGCACGCATCCCAGATGCTGCACAAGCGTGGCTGCATGTGAGCTGAGGGCGTGTTTTAAGGTGGGAGAACTCTTTGCCGCAGCGCTTGCACTTCGAGGTCGTGCGCAGAGCATCAAAGCTTGCTTCATGACATTCGGCGCTGCAGTACGTGCGAATGGTCCTGCGCTTTCCGGTTATCTCAATGCCGCAGTTTCGGCAGTTGTTCCCGGGGTTCTTGATGCGCTCGGCCTCGTGATAGCAAGGCTTACTGCAATACTTCATTGAGTGCTTCTCAGCGTTGAAGTCAAGCTTGCAGTGTTGGCAACTGAGGATCATGCGGCCTCCACGCGATTGAATGTGAGCCGGTCAGGCATAGGCTCTGCCGGGAGTATTGCGTTGCGAACGCGCGTGCTCAACTGAGCGCCCGCGCTCAACTTGATGTGAGGATCAAGTGCGCGGCCAGTCTCGACATAGACCAACCACGAGTCACAAGCGAGCTTGTACTCAGCGCAATCAATCTGCTTTTTGCAGTGGTACTTGTCGCAGGGCGTCTTGTCTGACGCTGCGATTGCGCTAAAAAAGTCCTTTAGGCTCATGCGGCCCGCTCCAATTCTTGCAATCGTTGTTTGAGTGCCGCGACCTCAGCAGCGCGGCTATCACGCTGCACAACATCGAAACCCTGCTCGGCCCGCGCATTAGCGGCAGTGGCTGCGGAGTTGATGGCGCTTGCTGCGCTGTACCGGCCACGTTGGATGGAGCGGGGGCCGGGAGTCGAACCCGGGTAGTCGGCTTGGAAGGCCGAGGCATAACCGCTCTGCCACGCCCGCGTTTAGAAAGGGTGGGGCGCCTGGCTGGGCGTGCGGCTGCAGTAGCACGCTTTCCACAAGCTGCGCGGGCACGGCTGCAGCACAGCCCCGCTACCCCATTGATCATGAAAAAATAGCCCGGGCTGGCCGCGTTACCGCAACCCACGGCCCGGGCAAAGCCACCAGCGCCCCGGAGGAAGGGCATTGCGTGCTGGTGGGAGACAAACATTTAGGCCACCACCTTCACAGGGATGAAGCCGTGATAGCGGTCATCGAAGCACATGAGTGCAACGACGGGACTACGCGGCCCCATGTCCTCAAGCGACGTGTGCCGCTCGCAGTCTTCGCGGCGGTCACAGACGATGGGAGAGGTGGCGTTAAGCGCACCTTCACAGCGGCAGATGTCGTGCGGCAGCATGGCTCAGACCTTCGCTGCTTTGGCTTCCGCCGCGATCAATTCCGGCATATGCTTGCGGGCCAGCGCAGCAAGGACCCGGTCTTCGATTCGGGCCGGTAGAACGTCAGGCCACTGCGTGACAGCAGACGACGTGATGCCGATTGCCTCAGCCGCTTCGCTTACCGTCCCGCCGAGAAGATTGATTGCATGTGCTTTATCCATGCAGCCATGTTAGCAGGCTTACCGCTTGTGTGGGCTTTTTCCGCGTGAATAGTTGAGCGCGCTTAACGGTCTTTGTTAGCACACTTGCATTGCAAGGTAAGTGCGCTTACAGTCCATTCACGCCGCAAACACAGCGGACAGGAGTGAACCAGATGGACCGCATCGACAACGCACTGCTGAAGCCACGGGCCAGCGACAACCACCCGGCGCAGCAACTGGCCGCCGAAGATCGCGCTTACGACGCATTCATGGACCCGCTGCGGGCTAACCTTGATGTTGCGCTGATTTCCGGCCTCATGACCCGCAAGAGCTACCCGCTGCGCTCGTTCCTCGGCGAGTGCAGCAATGATGCGCAGAAGCTGCTGTTTGCGGCCTGCGCCGTGGCTGTACGCGACAACCACCCGAACGCTCAGAGCGAGTCCGACAAGTCAGTTGCTGCGGCGCTGCGCGAGTTCGTCGAGTGCGTCGCTCGTGACTACGCCGACAACTACTCGGAGTGCTACGAATGAGCAAGTTGGACGCTGCAGCCTTCATGGCTGGCAATCAGGCGGAGGTGGCCGCATGGGACGCCTTCTTGGAAAACGTTCCGATGTCATGGGTGCAGCAATGAAGCCGCACGTACACGCCGCCGTGATCAAGGCTTGGGCTGATGGGGCCGATGTGCAGTTCAAGCCTAACCTACTGAATGGTTGGCAAGATTGGGAGGCAGCTATCTTTGGCTCAACTCCATCATTCAGAGCTGATTGGCAATGGCGCGTAAAGCCCAAGCCTGTGAAGCTTATGTACCGCGTTGCGCTGCTTAATGCTGGCTCCGGCTACCGCTTTGTAGCCACCGATACCCATGAGCGCGCGGCAGAACTTTTTGGCCATGACGACTTCATTCGTTGGGCCAGCGAATGGGAAATGGTGGAAGCATGAACAGCCATCCTGACAGCGACTACATGAGCCTGCGGGTCGCCGAGAACAACGCTCGCACCCTGTTTGCAGTCGATCAACTTTGCTGGGTCGCGTCGGTGGCTGCCATCGTCGTGATCGGCGTGCTGTGGTGGCCGCTGTGAGCTACGCACAATTCGTCGCCAGCAAGCTCGGCATCAATCAATCAACTGGCATCGCGTCTGGCTTCAGTGTGCCGGTCTCGCTGTTCCCTCATCAATCTGCACTGACTGCATGGTCTTTGCGTCGCGGCCGTTCGGCCATATTCGCAGACACCGGCCTTGGAAAGTCTCGGATGCAGATCGCTTGGGCCGATGCTGTGCATCGCTACACCAAGCGCCCCGTGTTGATCCTGGCCCCACTTGCCGTTGCATCACAAACCGTTATGGAAGGTGCCGCGTTGGCTGTGGAAATCCAACTATGCCGTGATGCTGCGGACGTGGGGCCGGGAATCAACATCACGAACTACGACCGGCTGCACAAGTTCGACCCATCGATGTTCGGCGGTGTTGTGCTGGATGAGTCATCTTGCATCAAGCACCACGATGCGAAGACCTTCCGCATCCTGATTGACGCGTTCAGAGACACTCAGTTCAAGCTTTGCGCGACGGCTACACCGGCCCCAAATGATTGGACAGAGCTGGGAACTCATGCCGAGTTTCTCGGTGTGTGCACGCGGCAGGAAATGCTCGCGGAGTTCTTCACGCATGACGGCGGCGACACAAGCGTCTGGCGACTCAAAGGGCACGCACGGCAAATATTCTGGCGATGGGTTTGCCAGTGGGGCGCACTGGTACGAAAGCCATCTGACCTTGGCTTTGACGATTCGGCCTATGACCTTCCGCCGCTGCACTTGCACGAGCATACGGTCGAGACTGAAATGCCGCTGAATGGGATGCTGTTTGCTGCGGAGGCACAAACGCTGAGCGAGCGGCGCGATGCACGGCGCATGTCTGTTGATGACCGCGTGCGTGATTGCGCGGCCATCGTCAATGAAGACTCAGGCGAGCCGTGGGTTGTCTGGTGCGATCTGAATGCCGAAGGCGACGCACTCACCAAGGCCATCAACGGCGCAGTGCAGATCGCTGGAGCTGACAGCGTGGAAGTGAAGGAGCATCGCCTTGCAGACTTTGCAGCGGGGAAATTCCGCGTATTGGTCAGCAAGCCCAGCATCTGCGGCTTTGGGTTGAACTGGCAGCACTCTGCTCGCATGGCATTCGTTGGTGTCACAGACTCATTCGAGGCGTACTACCAAGCCGTGCGCCGATGCTGGCGATTTGGCCAAACGCGCGATGTACATGTCCACGTCTTTGCGTCTTCTGCCGAAGGCGCCGTTGTGGCGAACCTGAAACGCAAGGAGCGGGACGCGCAACTCATGGCGCAAAGCCTCAGCGCAGAAACCCACGATGCCGTCATGCAATCAGTGACCGGCACCGTCAGATCAACCAACACGCACAACGCAACGAACCCTGTTGCTGTGCCTTCATTTCTGAAAGCTGCATGATGAACTGCATTGACCAGATCGTGACCGAACGATATGCCGCCTATCACGGTGATTGCGTTGAGGTTCTGAAAGGCCTCCCTGATCACTCCATCGGCTATTCGATTTTTAGCCCGCCGTTTGCATCGCTCTACACCTACAGCAACAGTCCGCGCGACATGGGAAATGTGCGCAACGACGACGAGTTCTTTGCGCACTTCGACTATCTGATCGCAGAGTTGCTGCGGGTACTGAAGCCTGGCCGTGAAGTTTCATTTCACTGCATGGACATGCCGACGAGCAAGGAGCGCGATGGCTACATCGGGCTGAAGGACTTCCCCGGGGAACTGATCCGCGCATTCCAGAAGCATGGCTTCATCTTTCACGCCAAGGTCACGATCTGGAAAGACCCTGTGACTGCCATGCAGCGAACAAAGGCGCTCGGCCTGCTGCACAAGAGCATCCGCGAGAACTCCGCCATGTGTCGCCAAGGAATCCCGGACTACCTGATCACGATGCGGACACCAGGTGAATCCGAGCGAATCAAGCACGGTGCCGAGTTTCCTGTTGACCTCTGGCAGAAGGTTGCAAGCCCAGTATGGATGGATATCAACCCATCCGACACGCTGCAATACATGAGCGCCCGCGAGCATGACGATGAACGGCACATCTGCCCGCTACAGCTTGACGTTATCCGGCGCGGGGTGCTTCTGTGGACCAACCCTGATGACATCGTGCTGAGCCCATTCATGGGCATTGGCAGCGAGGGCTATGTCGCTATTGAGATGGGCCGTCGATTCGTTGGCGTAGAGCTGAAGGCGTCCTACTTCAAGCAGGCATGCGCGAACCTTGCTGGCGCAACCGCGAAGACTGAAGACTTGTTTACGGAGGTCGCTTGATCACCGCCGCACACCTTGACCATGCCCAGCGCGCAAAGCGGCTGCACGGCACGCCGCTTCATGTGCTGCTGCTGAGCAGTGGCGCCATGACCGGCCCATACCGCAGGGCGCGGCCCGTGACGGTAAGCCTGTTCTCGCGTCTTCTGCGCCAGCTGCGCGCGCATCAATTCAAGGTGAAGCCATGAGCATGATTCACAGTTCAATCAAGTCGGCAATGGCTGAGATCGCAAGGACAGGCATTGCAAAGATCAGCCGCAACAAGGACCAGAGCTATAACTTTCGCGGCATTGAAGCAGCAATGAATGAGATGTGCCCGGTGTTGATCCGCGCCGGGATCATCGTTAGCCCGTCCTACAGCGAGCTGACCGTGCACGAACGCCAGAGCAAGAGCGGCGGAACTCTGCGGTTTGTGATGCTGAAAGGGTCATTCAAGTTCGAGGCCGAGGACGGATCGTTCGTGATCGGCGAAGCCTACGGCGAAGGCATGGATTCATCCGACAAGGCCACGACCAAGGCGCAGTCAGTGGCCTTCCGGACTGCGTTGTTTCAGCAGTTCATTGTCCCGACGATGGCAATTGATCCAGAGAGCGGCCTTGGAGTTCCGACGCGCGACGAAGAACTCGAAGAAATCGCGGCATCTGCTGTTGATAAGTTTGAGGCTGGCAACGAGTACGGCGCCTATGAAGAAGTCTCGTGCATCACCGATTCAGAGGAACAGCTTAAGTTGTGGTCTTTGCTGAAGCCGCATTCAAAGCTGCGCGCATCGATCAAGTCCCATGCTGCGCAAGAGCGAGCAAACCAAGACGCACTGGCGGGCAAGAAGTGAACTACCTCAAGACGCCAGTCTTCCGAAGCGAGAAATGGCTTCGCGCCGTTGCTTCGCTGCCCTGCATGTTGTGCTTTCGTGAAGGCGCTACACAGGCCGCACACCGCAATGTCGGCAAGGGCATGGGGATGAAAACCGACGACTGCTTTACTGCCGCCCTGTGTGTTGACTGCCATGCTGAGATTGACCAAGGCGGCGCATTGATGGCGCAGGCGTGGACATCGTGTTTCGGCCTACGTCAACGCTTACGGTCCGCGAGTGTTCGGACCTGATCGAATTTATCAACGCATGGGCCGCAATGGCCGAGGAAACATGACATGGCAAGCGTCAACAAAGTAACCCTCATCGGCAACCTGGGCCGCGATCCTGAAGTGCGCTATGCGCCCAGCGGCGCCGCAGTCTGTAACATCACCATTGCCACGTCGCGGAGTTGGAAGGACAAGACCAGCGGCGAGCGCCAGGAAGAAACCGAATGGCACCGCGTGGTCTTTTACGACAAGCTGGCTGAAATCGCCGGGCAGTACCTGAAGAAGGGAAAGCCGGTCTACATCGAAGGCCGCCTGAAAACGCGCAAGTGGACCGACAAGGATGGCGTCGAGAAGTACACCACCGAGATCATCGCCAACGAAATGACGATGCTTGGCGGAAACGACGGCGAACAAAAGCCGCAGCAGACGCACAGCCAGCAGCGCCAGGCAGCGGCCAAGGCGGTGACGGGGTTTGATGGGATGGAGGACGACATCCCGTTTTGACGCCGAACGTTCACGGCGAGCTGACCAAGGAGGCCTATCCAAATGTCCGGTGCCCAATGATGGAACTTCTGCAACTGGATGGCGAAGGCGTCGAGATCGGGGACATGCACGCCGATGCGCTGGCGAAGTTTGCCGGGATGCCCGCGCTGAGCGTGCAGCTCAGTGACGGTCGGGTTGTTGTTCTGATCGGCATGACGCGCGAGGAATGCAAGGCTTGCTTGCCTGCGTTTTTGGCGCCTGCGCGGATTAAGGTGTGCGGTGTTTAACGTTGGAGGTGAGCTGACGTTGGCAGCGCGCGCCGAAACATGAACACAGAAGAAATTCACATGGACAAAGAACCTTCCCCGCTGGCAACGGTCAGCTCGACCGACGGGTTAGGCCTGGCCCCGGAGCGTGCCGAAGACGCGCACGCAGAGCACTGGCAAGCGCTGGTGCGGGCATCGAACGCCATAGCACGCAGCCCGCAGTGTGGCCCAGAGCAGGCGCGCGAGTTTTGCGCTGCGGTAGATCGCCTATCGGCTGCGCTGATGCGCGGCGATGAGCCGGCCTACACCGCAGACCAGATCGCCGATGCCTGCATGGCGGCCGAGATACCCGACAGCAAGTTTGAGAGCCTGCTGATTGCATTGCGGGCCTACCAGAGAGGAAACCGATGAACTGGATCAAGCAATTCTTTTGCGCACACCGCTATGAGTGGGCGCGCAACATCTACGGCGATGAAATCAACGCTTGCAGCATGCTCTACGGAGCCGCCCGCCGCGCTGCGCGTGCCCTTGGACATGAACCGATTTACACGTACACGCTGCCCGACGAAGGCGGTGCCAGCTTGCGAGCCGCTGGATTTAGGCTCGACAAAGAGGACGCGGGCGGAAGCGCCGCGATGTGGCACAGCCGGCCTGGCCGCACTGCTGAACCCGTAGGCGATGACCTTGTTGGCGGCAAATGGAGGTGGATTGGATGAGCAGAGAAGCATGGGGCGATCCGCCCGAACCACAAGCCCCGCGCTGCCCGGTGTGCGACGGCACAGAGCACACCAACGACTGCGAGCTTGGCGAGGAAATGGCGAAGAGGCAGCAATGCGAGCGAGAGCTTGCCGAGTGGCGCGAACTGGCGCTGTCTCAGGCCGGCGACGCTGGGCTGTTGGCGCGGATGGTGAAGGCCGAGACGGAATCCGCGCTCTTGGGCGCGGAGGTAGACCGATTGCAAAAAGAACTCGACAGCGCCGGCTTGGCTCGGACGGTGGCCGACGTGGTGAAGCGCGACGCCTACCGCTTCCGCAAACTGCTGATGCAGGGCTCACACTGGCTCGGCGTGTTCCGGTGTGACCCTGACGGAACCCCATCCGACAGCATCAGCACCGACGAGCTGAGCGCGCTACTCGACGCGATGCACGGGCCAGAAATGCCGCCCGTACCTGAAGCGCCATAACGTTGCCGGTAACCGGCTTGCCGAAGGCAAGTCCGAGTTGACCGGCCTGTTGGGCGGCCCTACCCGAAGCGAAAAGGACTGAGCATGAAGGACGAACTGCTGGTGCGTGCTGCACAGGCCAACGGCCACGCCTACCCGTGGACGATGCCGAACGGCTTTGGCG
>Ga0208426_1000031_pt1 | contig 37349 bp, 49 predicted proteins | sample DEB19_08_DNA_6_FD_184524 | JGI IMG/M metagenome (GOLD analysis project Ga0208426, IMG submission 184524) | Aqueous microbial communities from the Delaware River and Bay under freshwater to marine salinity gradient to study organic matter... | ecosystem: Environmental > Aquatic > Marine > Coastal...
ACAGGCCGGGTGCCGCGCCCCCTGGAGCCTGTGTAGGGGGGTGACTGCTTCTGGACAAAGAGACCGACGCCAGAGGACAGGCCCAAGCCTTTGAGAAAGCGCAATAAAAAGGCGTTAAAAGCTGACGGGGGAGTTTGTTGGCGGTGCAGGATGGCATGGGAAAGTGCGGGGAAAGCGCGCGTCTTCCTAACAGGAAACTGCATAGTGCGCGCAAAATGCTCGCATCGGCCTGCAGAAGCTAACATCGCGGGAAATAAGACTAATATCGGGACAAGGCCGATGGGAGCCGGGCGGGTGGGCTTCAAAAAGGGCCGCCCAAGCTTGGCGGCGAAACTGCTGAGGTCGGAAATCAGTGCCGACCTCAGCAGTTACAGTTCCGACCTGATGCAAGGCTTTGAAACTGCGTGATAAAGATGGAAGCCTGTTGGTGGCGCGAAGTTTTGCAAGGTCGGAACTGGTAGAGCGTCAGGAATTCACGTTTTCAGGGCATCCCTGACACCCAGAGGCCAGTTGGAAATCAGCAGTTCGGGTCGGTTGGTGGCCTCGCCGGAACGGGTGGCGATGCCGTAGGTCGTGGTCACGGCCTCGAGGTGGAAAGCGGCGAATACATCGCGGATTTCGGGCACATCGTTGATCGAGAGGATAAACCGGCCTTGGATATGGCCGAGCTGATCCGCCATGCGCGCAAAGCTGGCACGGTCGAACATCGCCTTGCCGTAGTCGGTTTCGCAGCCCCAATAGGGCGGGTCGCAATAGAAGAGTGTGCCCGGCCCATCGTACCTACGGATGAAGTCTGACCAGTCCAGGCACTCGATCACGACTCCGGCAAGGCGGCTGTGCAGATCTTCGAGCATCGGCTCTAGTGTGGTCAGGTTAAATCGACCTGGGCGGTCCTTGGCGACGCCGAAGTTACGGCCTGAGACCTTGCCGCCGAAGGCGGTGCGCTGGAGGTAAAGGAAGCGCGCGGCACGTTCGAGATCGGTGAGGGTTTCAGGGTTGGTATCGACGAGACGGTTGAACTCTGTCCTAGTTGTCAGCTGGAACCGCAGCACCTCCAGAAACTGCGGATAATGGCGCTGAAGGATGCGAAAGAGATTTGCAACATCGCGACCGAAGTCGTTGATCACCTCGGCCTTAGGCCGCTGAGTTCTGCGAAGGAATATGCCGCCCATCCCTACAAAAGGTTCAGCATATGTGGTGCAAGGCGTGGCGTCGATCATAGCGCATATGCGCTTGGCTAGATTGCGTTTTCCACCGAGCCAAGGGGCGGGTGGATGAGAAGGCTGAATTGGTGTTGACGGGGCGTTCATCGTGTCCTGCATCATTGGTGGAGTGATGCGAACATACGGGGAACATGCGGGTATGTCACTCGTTTGAACGACTGGTTTGCGACGGTGTTTCTAAATTAGATACTATAGATCAGCCGTTGGTTGCCCTAATCGATGTCGGGCCACAGATATGCCAATCATGCTGATATCCATACTCGCCGACCTTCGCATAGCAGTAGTTGAGGCGATTCAACCGCACTGCAACTTCGTTCCTCTGGGTGCAGACAGCAGGATTTTGCGCCCCCTCTGTTCCCCTGCACCTCCCGTCGTAATCCGCGTATTGTTTGAGCAGCACGCTTACTTCTGCCGATTTTGCCTCGGAAGCGTTTGCGCCAGATGCGCTTATCTTGGCCCCAGATCGTTCGCACTGTGTGATGACTGCTGCCTGAGTAGCCCAGTCATGGGCGACCTTCACGACGGAAAATCGATCGAGACCGAATATGCCAATAAATGCATTGCCACGCTCAAAAGTTGGATCCAGCGACACCATCCCACAAGCAGTGATTGTCTGCTCTTCATTGGTGGAAGCAGCAACCTGGCCCACCAGCAGCAGGTTCGGAAGCCCCGTCGCACGACCAACGCCCTCCTGGATCATGGCAAGCTGTTCTCGCGAAAGCTGATACTGGGTAGTGGATGCCGCTGTACTCGATTCTTGAACACATCCAGACATCAACACAGCAGCGGAAAAAGCAAACATGCGACGCATAAGTACCTCTGATCTAAGGGGTTCGACAGAAATAGACGACTCGCCCGACAACGCGCAGCTGATCAAGCCGGTCTGACCCGATCACTTCCGGGGCATAGCTGGCATTGTCCGAGATGAGTTCGACCATACCGTCCAATCGGCGTCGGATGCGCTTGACCAGCAAGTCATCGCCGATGCCGATCACGGTGATGTAGCCATTCATGATCTCTCGCTGGCTATGATCAACTATAAGCAATGATCCGTCAGGAATAGTTGGTGTCATGCTGTCGCCGCGCGCTTTGATCACGGTGCATTGGTCTGGTGACGCACCCCTGTCGCGCAGAAACTGGCGGTCGAAGGCGATGACCTCAATCGGATGCTCTGCCTGCAAAGCTACTCCTGGGCCAGCCGAGGCACTTACCTCATAGCGTGGTAGGCGAATGAAACCCGCGCGGTCAAGATCACTGACCAGAGGATCGGCCTTGCCGTCAGTCTTTGATGGCCCCTCGTAGGTCGCGACGATAGTTCCGTCCGTCCGGCGCACCTTGGTGCCTACTCGGCGCTCAATATCTTGAGAGTGACGCCCTGTCAGGACAAAAACAATATCGGCTCCAATATCCCCGATGCGCACTAAATAATCAGAGGTCGGCGCACTTCCTTTCTCGTAAAGCCGCTGCGATCCCTTCGAAACACCTGATTTGTCAGCAAAATCTACAAGGCTATAGCCCAGTCTTTCGCGTTCAGACCGAATCCTGTCTCCACGATCAATATCTTGATTTTTGGGCGTTGACGAAATCAATATCTTAACCTAACTTCACTGTATGCAGCCGCCAGTTGGCCTCTGCTGTTGTCCATGTGTCACCAATAAAAAGCGGGTGTTCGCGCACCCGCCTTCCACTGGAGGAAATCCAATGACCCAACGCCCGAGCCCGGCGCTGGACTGGCCCGGCATTGTCGCCGAGCTCCATCGCCGGGGTATGACCCTGACCGAACTTGCGCGCCGGAACGGTCTTCACGCTGCCGTCTGTCGGCAGGTCAAAGATCGCACCAACTTCAAGGGTCAGAAGGCCATTGCCGACTTTCTCGAGATGAAACCCGAGGCGCTCTGGCCCGACCGCTATCCCAAAGGAAAACCTCGTATTCTGGATACCAACAAATATCCGCCGGTGGCGAGTCTAAAAGCTGACGCCATCGCTGACACGAGGGCCGCAGCATGACCCTTCGTTTGTCAATGAATCGCTGCGGCTTTGACATGAATTCGGGCGAGTTGCGCGATGCGATTGCCGACTTGACCCGGTCGGCCAGAGAGATCGGCGCGGCCATCGGCATGCTCAACGCGACCGTCTCGGCCCCCCCGGATGAAGTGCGCGCCACCGCGTCTGCCCTGCGTGTGCATCGCAACTGGTTGCTGGAGCAGGTTGAACTGCTGCGCGCAAAGCTGCGGCTGTGTGAGGCGCGTGCGCGCGAGTCCGTGGTTCGCCGCACCGTTGAAAGCATGACGGTTACCCTCTTGCCCACGCCCTATGCGCCTGTGAAGGCCCGCGACGAACGGGCGGTGCGCTGATGGGTGGCGTTTTGCAACTGCGGGTGCCCAGCATCAAACTTGGGCATGATGACGTGATCCTTGTGCCGCGCGAAGCCAATACCGAGACCGCGCGGGCGGTGTTGGCGCGCCCCGATCAGCATACCGAAAGCATGGTGCGCGCTGCCTGTATCTGCCTGCGGGACGGTGGCGACTGGATGGATCAGGAACGTGCACGGCACCTGCTGAAGGTTCTGGACCGAGAGGCCCGCCTGAAGGCTGCCGACGATGCTTGGTGGCTGATTCAGCGGCGCAAGTTGCTTCCGATCGGGCTGTTTGTCGCGGTTTTGGTCATCGGCATCGTCGTTTTTGATAACGCGTGGGGTCAGCATTTGGCCGCTGGGGTGGCGCGATGAGAATGACCGCACAGCAAGCCCATCTTCAAATTTTGATTTTTCAGCAGATCACGGGCGAATTTGTCGGTGGACCGCAATGGACACACGGCGTGCCGCAAACGTGGGATGATATCGCCGCCGTCCTGACTGGATGCCTCAATATCGCTCAGTCAAACAAGGAGTTTGGTCTGAGTTTCCCTGTCGGGGACGGACTTCCAACCCAAGAATAACAGCAGCACTGCGCGGCAAACGCGCAGGCATTCCTTTGTGTTTACAGGCACTAAAATGACAGAAATTCAATACGTTACCCTTGATCATATCGAGGTTCCGTCTGATCGGGCGCGTGATTTCGACCCTTCATGGGCAGAAGTCTTGGCCGCGATCATCGCGGAGCAAGGCCTTTTGCATCCGATCCGGGTTCGGGCGGATGGCGACGGCTATCGGTTGATCGCCGGTCGCGTGCGCCTTGAAGCGTATCGCCTGCTGGACAGAGCACATATTCCAGCCACGGTTTCCAATGCCCAAACTGACGACGAGGCTCGGCTGGAAGAGGTGATGGAAAACCTTGGCCGGTCGGAACTGATCGCTCTGGACCACTGCCATCACCTCTATGATCTGAAGCAGGTTTGGGAGCGCATGCACCCCGAAACCAAAAACGGCGGTGACAAAAACGTCAAGAAGGGTCAGGAGGACACCAGATTACCAACTTGGGATTCTGGTAAAGAGGTCTTCGGATTTTCCAAGGCATTCGCGGAAAAGGTCGGCCTAAGCCGCACGGCAATCTCGCGCGCTGTCAAAATCTGGTCTGACCTGACGCCTGATAGCCGCCAGCGCCTGATGGGCACGCCTTGGGCGGTAAAACAGTCCGAACTTGTGCTGCTTTCGGGCGAAAAGCCCAAGCGCCAAGCCGAAATCCTCGACAAGCTGTTGGCGCAAAACGCCCGCGTCTCCTCGGTGGCCGATGCGATGGGCTTGCTCAATAACGGCGTCATCTTTGATGATGTCGAGCGCAAATTCCTGACGGCCAACAAGGTTTTCGGGAAGCTGGCCGATCCAGTGCTTGATCGCCTGATCGCCGCCAACGAGGAACGCATCGTCGCCTCCCTGCAACGTCAGGGTCGCATCTGATGTCACGCCGCCGCGATCCTTTGACCAAAGACCTGTTTAGCTGGCAGCCGCCTCAGGTGGCTGTGGGCTATGGGGCTGAGGTCATGGGTCGCGGTCGGTTGGACAACAAGATCGCCCGCCTGATCGCCCATTCCCTACGGCAGGCCCGTGATGAGCAGAAGCTGACGCGGTCTGACGTGGCGCGGCGCATGTCTGAATACCTCGGGCGCACCGTCAGTGAGGCGATGCTGAACAAATGGTCGTCGGAGGGTTCCGAAGACCACCGCATTTCACTCGATGCCTTCATTGCGCTGGTCGATGCGACCGGGGCGCAAGGATTGCTCGGGTTTGTGCCCGGCGAATTCGGGCTGACTGTCATCGAGAGCGAATACGCCGAAATGATCGAAGAACAATTGCTTGATGAGCACATTGAAGAAATGCAGGCCCGCCGTGGTGTGTTAGCCGCCCGCCGGAAGGTGCGGAAATGACGCAGGTTTACTTCACAGCGCGTGAGCTGGCTGACTGTGCAGCGAAGCGTGGCATCACGGCTTTTCCACAGACCGAGCGCGGCGTGCGCATTGTCGCAGAGCGCGAGGGTTGGAACGATCTTCCACCAAACCTTTGCCGTAAGCGTGCCGGGACGGTTGGTGGCGGCGGCCGCGAATACCACCAGTCGTTGTTGCCAGAAATGCTTGCTGCGGCTTTGACCAGCACGGATGTCAGAGTGCAACTTACCAAGGTGCATGCCAATGAGACGGCAGCGGATGAGCGCCAGATGGCCGCTTTGCGCGCTGCTGCACTGCCAGCCGGTCCGCGTGCGGTGATGCTGGCGCGCGCTGAAATTCTGCGTTCGATTGAAGGCTATGCTATCGCCAATGGCGAGAGCAGGGCTTGGGGCATCGCCCGGTTTTTGGATGCGCAAGAGGCATGGGCCAAGCGTCAGGAAATCGAAGCGCGCCGCGATACTGGTTTTTTGCTGACAGGTCGCGAAATCGACAGTCTTGGCCGCGCGCTGGTTTTGACAGGCGATGACGGTTTCCAGATCGCACCCGCCACGGTGGCGGCGGCGAATGATCGGCGGTCAAAGGCAAAAGTCTCCCGCGCCTCCATTTACGATTGGTTCAAGACGCGTGACGGTAGCGGCGTGTTGGCTTTGGCACCGATGCCGCCAAAGACGGCTGAGCCGATCCCGGATGCGTTCTGGGAGTTCATGCGGTTCTATGCATTGCCCGGCAAGCCCTCCGTTTCCGAGGCACATAAGGATTATCTGGAAAGTGCAAAGAAGCGCGTAGGCGTGCAGTTGATGACGTTGTCGCTGGACCAGGTCGATCGCATCCTTCGCAAGAAACTCAGCAATATCGAACGCAGCGTCGGGCGCGAGGGCATTCTCACGCTGCGTTCGCGCATGGCTTATATCACCCGCACGACCGACGATATGTTGCCGACGTCGGTCTATACCGCTGATGGTAAGACCTTCGACGCAGAGGTCGCGGACCCTGTCAGCCGCAAACCCATGCGGCCTGAAATTACCTCCGTCCTCGATGTCGCCACCCGCAAATGCGTCGGATATGCGGTTTCGCGAAAAGAGAACGTGATCGCGGTCACCGAGGCGCTGCGCCGCTCGTGCTCGACCTATGGCATCTGCGCGATGTTCTACACTGATCGCGGCGCGGGCTACAAAAACAAGACTTTTGATGGGCGGGATGGTTTCGACGTCTTGGGGCTGATGGCGCGTCTCTCCATCACGAAAATGCACGCATTGCCCTACAACAGCCAAGCCAAAGGCATCATCGAACGCTTCAACCACGTCTGGAACGACCTCGCCAAACGCATGCCCACCTACATGGGGGCCGATATGGACAAAGAGGCCAAACAGGCGATCCACAAAGAGACCCGTGGCGAGATCAAGCAATTTGGTGAGGCACGCCGCCTGCCCAGTTGGCAGGATTTCATCCAAGCGGTGGAAAAGACGATCGCGGATTACAACGATCGCCCGCACTCTGGTCTGCCGCGCTATGAAGATCCTGCCACGGGCAGTTTGCGGCATATGACCCCGAACGAGGCTTGGGCGATGCATGTCGCCAAGGGCTTCGAGGCGGTCACAATCCACCCCGACGATCTCGACGATCTGTTCCGCCCCTACGAGCTGCGCACGGTCAGCCGCGCGCAAGTCGAGTGGAACACCAACAAGTATTTCCATCAGGCGCTCGAGCGGTATCACACCGAGCGCGTGGTCGTCGGCTACGATCTACATCAGGCCGACAAGGTGTGGGTGCGCGAATATGATGTCGCGACCGGTCAGCCGGGTCGTTTGATCTGCGTCGCGATCTTCATGGGCAATGCCACCCGCTACATCCCACTTACGGTCGAACAGAAGGCGCTCGAAGATCGCAACAAAGGTGCGCTCAAGCGGCTTGATCGTCACCGTCAGGACAAACTGGCCGAACTCGACACGCCCTATCTGTTGGATCACCAGCCGGTCGAGATCGCCGACTACATCGACCTTACACCCGCGCCCGCTCAGGTTTTGGCTCCCGTTTTGTTGTCGATCGACAACGCGGGCGAGGCTGCTGTGTCACCCATGCCGCCGCGCCGCCGCATGTTCCGGTCAGATGAAGAACTGGCGGCTTGGGCGCTGCAGCACCCAGCGGACCTATCCCCCAATCAGATCCGGGTTCTCCGGGACTGCGTGAACGATTCAACGGCCCGCAAGGTGCTGGAGATGTCGGGCATCGACACGGAGGCGCTTCGAACCCTCCTCCGTGCCGCTGCATGAAGACCAGAAAAGTCAACGATTTCAGGAATGAGGAAGAGCATATCATGAAACCCACTTTTGTCGAGACGGAGAACGTCAGGGAGTTTTATGGCGCGTTGAAGCGCGTGAACGAGCGCGGCGCTGTCGAGGCCTGCCTCGTGGTTGTCGACGGGCAACCCGGCCTTGGGAAGACTACCACGATCCGCCATTGGGTGGCGCAAACGGGCAGCCTCTACCTGCGCGCGCAAAAGGGATGGGATTACAGCTGGTTGATCCAAGAGGTGCTGACCTCAATGGGGATCGACGCCAAGACCATTCGCGGCAAACGGGACCGCTTTGCGCGGGTGCTGGAAGAACTGTCCGAACGTGCCTCGCGCGCGGTGTTCGAGAATAAGACCTTTGGTCTGGTGATCGACGAATGCGACATGATCTCAAACCGGGCCGAGATCATGGAGGCCGTTCGCGGGATTTCCGATCTGCGCTACATGCCCACGATCCTTGTTGGCATGGGCAGCCTGCGCGATAATTTGCGCCGCTTTCCCCAGATCGAAAGCCGCGCACCCAACAAGGTGAGCTTCCGCCCAGCTTCGCTCGAGGATGCACGCGCCTTGATCGATGCGCGCTGCGAAGTGCCGGTCGCGCCCGATCTGACGCAATTTGTTCACCAGCTTTCCAAGGGCTTCAACCGCGAAATCCTTGAAGCGATTGCACATATTGAACGCTTCGGCATGCGCGCTGATCCGGGGCCGGAAGGCATCACGATGGCCGATATGGCCGGACAGGTCGTGATGAATGATCGCAACACCGGCAAGCCGATCCGTGTACCGGGGGCTGCGTGATGGTTGATCGTCATCATCCCGGTTTGGCTCCGACCGCATTGCTGAAACGGCTTTCCGGTGGCGTTTGCCTGACGACGGATCAGTTGGCCGCTGACCTGGACCTGACCAAACGTCAGGTTTCTGACGCGGCCGCCAATTTGCTGCGCCGTGACTATCTCGAACGGATGGCCGTTGGCTGCTACCAACTGACCCCTGCTGGCATCAAGGCAGCGGCAGATAGTGTCGTGATCAAGTCTGGCCCCAAAGGGCCGCGCAATCGCGTCCCCGAGTTCCGCGACACTCTGCAACAGCGCGCTTGGACGGCGATGCGCAACCAGTACGCCTTTAGCATTCCCGATATCGCGCTCCATGCCGCGAAGCCGGGTGATGAGAGGGCCGAAAGGACCATCGGGCGGTATTTGCACCTTCTGGAAGCAGTTGCCTATGTCGAAGTATCGCCCCATCGCGTGCCTGCAGCGGCACCGACGAGCAATGGCCACAAGTTCTATCGGGTGCTGCAAAACACTGGCCCGCGCGCACCCGCAAAGCTCTCTAAGGCTGTCGGTATTCACGATTTCAACTTGAAGAGGGATGTGTTGTGCAGCCCGCTTTGAACCTCAATTTGCCCGAGCCGGAATGGATCACCTTGCTGCGTCTTGAGCAGGCGAAGGGCAAATCCATCAGCCAGATCGCGCGCGAAACCGAAATGAAGCGCCCGTCTGTGTCGATGCTGCTGTCGGGCACCTATCCCGCGCAAAGCCTTGATCTGGCGACCAGCAAGCACGGCTCGCGCATCCTCAAGCTCTACCGCGACCAGGTGCTTTGCCCTCACCAGCACCGAGGCCTCGAGATCGCCAAATGTCGCGCGCTCGCGTCCGCACCGATGTCCACCTCGGATCCCGATCAAATCTCGCAGTGGCGCGCATGCCGCCAGTGCGCCCTGAACCCCCACAAACCGGAGAAAGGCCAATGACCAGAGCGACTTTGGTGGACGTCATGGACGCAATCGACTGGTCGCCCAAGGCCGTCCGCTCGATCAACTCCATGCTCGAATTTACGCTTCAGGACGAAGGCGGCGCGGCCGTCATCATGGCAGCTGCCCTGATAGTTGCCCGCGAGTTTCCCGCAGAGCAGCGGGGCGCTGACAAAGCCATCGAGCAGATTGGCACCGAGTTTTCCGAACTGATTTCAGAGGCGAGCAGGTTGATCGCCTTGAAGAAAAAACGCCCGGCGCTGTGCGTCGTTGGCGGCACCGACACCCAAAACAAAGGAACTTCCCATGACCGCGCAACAATCTGAATTCAAACCGGCATCCATTCCTGACGGCAAGATCCTCGTGGGTGAGAAGCCCTACATGTCTGACGCCAGAGGGGCGCTTTTGCCGATCGACGTCATCAAGCCGCAGCACCTTCTGGAAGATCAGATGGTGCGCGGACAGTTTGGCTGGTTTCTCGGCCTCGTCGAGCAGGCTGACCGTTTCCGAGGGCATCTGTTCACCGATCTCGGCGAATTTGACGCTCTCCTTGCCGAGAAATACGGCGCTGAAAAGGGTGGTCCGAAGGGCAATCGCACCTACTCGACCATTGATGACTGCTTCAAAATCAGTGTCCGCGTGCGGGATGAGATCGACTTCGGGCCGGAATTGCAGGCCGCGAAATCGCTGATCGACGAATGTCTGCGCGGTTGGAGCGAGGACGCTTCGGCACCGCTGCGCGTGATCGTGAACGGCGCTTTCAACGTCGACAAAGAGGGCATGATCAACAAAGCCGAGATTTTCAAGCTGTTGCGCCACGACATTGAAGATCCGAGGTGGATTTCGGCGATGACAGCTCTGCGTGATGCAATCCGCATCACCGGCTCGCGGACGTCTTACGAATTCCGCATGCGCTCCGCCCCCGGTGCACCGCTGATCACCGTCAGCATCACTCCGACTCGGTGAGGCAGAGATGATCCGTTACATCATTCCGCCTGTCGCCGTGCCGCGGGTCATCTCTGGCACAGCGCTGCAGACCTTCCAAGGTCCGCAGCCGCGCCACGCACAGCCCGGCGAGCGCATTGAACTGGTCGACAATGCCTCGCGCCGTCAGATCATCCCGCCACCGCTTTGCACGGCGGTGGTGCGGTGTGAAATCCTTTGGTTTGGCAATCGTATCACCCGCATTCGCGAGGGCGGTGCGGCACTCTTCCACCTCGACAAGTTCGCGCATGCCTGCGGTTATTCGAACCTTGAAGAGTTGGAAGGCGATTTCGCGCGCCGCTTCAAGCCGACCTACATGGAAGGCTTCCTCGTCGAGTGGGTGCCGCCAAGTGCTGCTCCTGCATTGGCGGTGGCCTGATGCTTGATCGCAGCACCCTCGAAGAGGATATCGCCGCCGCCCGGATGCAGTTTCCGCTCGGCAGTCGGGTAATCTACACGCCCGTCAAAGGCGTCGCGAAGTGCGAAGACACGGTTGTGCGCTCTGCGCCTTGGGCGCTCGGTCACGGCGAAATCGTGTTGAAGATTGAGGGTCGCGCTGGCGGCGTTTCGATCAAACACCTCGCCAAAGTCGTGCCGCCTCGTCACCCCGCAACCAGCATTGGGGAATGACGATGGCCATTCCCTTCTGGACCCGCAGCGGCACGATCGACCTGTCAGCTTTGCAGCCGCAAGACATGACGGCGGAAATTCTGGCTGACACCTTGTCGAAGCAAAACCGCTTCGGTGGCCGCACAGCCTCACCGTGGCCGCTGACCTCGCATCTGTGTCTTGTGGCGGCGCTCTGCCCGATCGAGCTGAAAGCATGGGCGCTTTTGCACGACGCAGGGGCCGCGTTCCTGGGCGAGATCATGTCGCCCGCGCTGGAATTCATTTGCGAGGCTGGCACGCGCACCGCTGTTGAGAACGCCTTCAGGAACGCTCGCGTTCGGATCAACCGTGCGATCGGTGCGGGTTGGGGCGTCGTCGTGCGCTCTGAAAACCACCGCCTGCTCGATGCCGACCGTATTGCCGTTCAGGCCGAGGCATTTGTTTTGCTGGGCACGGCCCCGCAGTTCCTGACTACAGCGGACGAGGCGGATTTCGATCTCGCAGTCGCCTTCGTGAAGGTGGAGCGCGACCTCCATTGGCAAGGGTCGCGCGCCCTCTGGCTCTCCGCAGTCAAAGATCTGGCATCCCTTGGGCAGTTGACGCTGCCCAAGGCTGACGAAGCGTACGGCATTGGGCCGGGCGTTTAACCCCACTGGAGGAACCTATGGGCACTGTTAACAAAGGCGAAATCATCCGCCAAGTCGCTGAAAAGACGTCGGCACCGCAAGCCCGCACAAAGGAAATGCTTGATGCATTTCTCGATGCTGTCACCAGCCACGCCGAGGCGGGCGACACCGTCAACTTGATCGGCTTTGGCCGTTTTTCGGTGAAGGCGCGGGCTGCGCGCACCGGGCGCAATCCGGGAACGGGTCTTCCGATTGAGATCGCCGAAAGTCGGACGCTGACCTTCAAGGCGTCGAAAAACAAAACGACCTGACGGACCTTTGCGAAACCCCGCCCGGATCAAACCGGGCGGCGGTCGGCACGGCGTGGTGGCCCTGTCCTGATGAGCAGCCCGGAGGTAGAGATGAGCTATATGTTGCGTGACCGCCCCGATGGGCAATTTGAGATCGTGCTGTCTCGGCCGATCCTTGTCGGCATTTTCCCCGAGAAGGATGTGGCATCGCGGGTGATGTTCTTCCTTCAGGAAGAAGAGATCGTTCTGCCCGAGCAAGCCGTCGCGTCATTCGGTCAGACGTTGCGCGACGCAGCAGCGGCTGAGGCAGAGACGCAGGATTCGCTTCTGGATGTGGTTGAGGTGAAACGGGCCTCCCCCCCCCTGAGGCATACACCCGCCGTTGTGGCGAAGCCCAAGGTGCCTGCTGTCAGGCCAAAGACCGCGCCTCTGATGGTCGTCTCCGACCGCCTGACCAGTGTCCAACTCGAAGAGGCTTTCGCGCGTATCGTGAACGGCGAAAAGCTCAATGTGATCGCTCCGACCTTCGATCTGACCGTTGGGCAGCTGCGATCAGTCTGGGGTCAGCAATGTCGCAAGCTGCAACAGCATTTGGCGGAGGGCGGTCAGGTGCCGTGCGCGATGTGTAAAACGCCGTTTGTCCCATCTATTTCTCACCCCGACAGCTGCGCGCGGTGCAGCCGTGACTGATCATCGCCCCTCGCTCGAAGAATTGAAGCCCAAAACGATTGACGGGCTCAAAGGATTGGCCAAGCGCATCAAAAAGCGTGATGGGATCTCTCACTCTCAGGCGCTGGAGGCAGCAGCGCAACAGGCCGGGTTTCTGGCCTATCAGGCAGCGCGAAATGCGCTCGTCGAGCCGCAGGATCATACGGAAGAGGTCTTGCCGGGGTCGGCTTTCGAAAGGCTGTTGCGGCAATGAACACCACAGCGATCATCAACATCGCCAAAGGCCAGTTGAACATGGTCGAGGATGACTATCGCGCCATGCTGGCCCGCGTGACGGGTTTGGCCAGCTTGCGCGCCATGACCGAGAGTCAGAAAATCACCGTTCTTGACGAAATGAAGCGCCTCGGTTTTCGGGTCAAATCGGGCGGCAAAACCCTTCCGGCCTCGGTGAAGCCCTATGTGCGGCTGATCCACGCGCTCTGGAAATCCTGCCATCGTCTCGGCGTGATCGACAATGCTTCGCGTCCAGCGCTGCGCGCCTTCTGCAAGCGTTTTGTCGCCCCCGGCGATGACTCGGTCGCCGTCGATCCCGATCTGCTCGATTCCGTACAGGCCACGCCGATCATCGAAGCGCTGAAAAAGATGGAACGGCGCGGCCGTGAAAAGAGTGCTGGCTGATGGACAAGGCAATTCCTGACGCCCAAATCCGCCGCGCTTGGCTCGATCTGTCGATGACGTCGGCCGAGGCCGCGCGGTCGGTGGGATTGTCTCGGACGGGCCTTTGGGCGCGCGCCAAAAAGCTGACCTTGCCTGCTCGGCCGGAAGGTCGGCGCGAGGTGATCCCGCGTGAAATCCTTGCCCCGCTTTGGGCTGCAAACGTGTGTGTTGCTGATATTGCAGCACTTTATCATTGCCCTGATGTGAGTGTCAGCCAAAGTGCGCGCCGCTATGGTTTGCCGAAACGGCCCAAGGGCAAGCGCCACCTTATTTCGCTGGACGATTACCGCCAGCAGCTCCTGGGCCAGATCATGGCCCGTGACGCCGCCGAGGAAGCTCTTGCGCGTATCCCATTTAGAATGGGGATTGCGGCAGAATGAACCCGGATTTCGACGGCCTTCCAGAATCGCTCGTGGACCTTGCGGAGGCGCTTGGACTGCGCGTCGCATTGGTATTCATGCGCGAATTCGGTGGCCGCGAGATCCGTATCCCCAAAAATCCCGGCGCAGATCATCCCATCATGAAAGCGCTCGGCGAGGAAGATGGCCGGGCTCTGTGCCATTACATGGTTGATCAGACAGTTTATGTGCCCCATTGCAGAGCTGCTGGACGTCGTCGTGTGGCTCTGGATATGATCGCGAAGGGCGAAACCCGTGGCGCTATTGCCCGCACGCTGCAGCTTTCAGAGCGCCATGTGCGCCGCATAGCGAACAACACCCCCGATAACACCCCCGACCTTTTCTCCGATTTGGACTAACCGGACACATGTCCGAACCGAAACGCCTCGGGCGCGCGCGATATTGCGGGCGATCCTCGGGAGCGCTCCATGTCCAAAGCCGCCATTTCACTGATCCAATCCGGTCTGCGTGACCTCGGATATAATCCGGGGCCGATTGACGGTGTTTTCGGCCGCAAGACCGACGCCGCCGCCGATCTTTGGTTGATGAACGGCGGTGCCGCCACATCGACCTTGCTGAAGCCCGAAACAGCTCAGATCATGCTGCAAGGCGCTCGGCAGTATTCGATCGACGAAGTGATCGTGCATTGCAGCGCGACGCGCCCAGATTGGATGGTCAGTGCCCCGTTCTCAGAGCAAGTGGCCGAGATTAAGCGCTGGCATACTGACCCCGTGGCGAAGGGCGGCCGGGGTTGGCGCAACATTGGTTATCACTGGCTGATAAGCCGCTCAGGTCTGATTTTGGCAGGGCGCAAGGAAACCGAGATCGGCGCGCATGTTGAAGGCCACAACAATGGCACGATTGGCATCTGCCTTATCGGTGGCGCGGGCTCGTCAGAGACTGACCGCTTCGACCAGCATTTCACCGCCGCGCAAGATACCACCCTCCGTCAGCTTCTGCAGGGCATCGGCATGCGCACCGCGATCAAGAAGATCAGCGGCCATAACCAATATGCTGCGAAGGCTTGTCCCGGCTTCAATGTTCCCAACTGGCTCAAGGAGGCCGCATGATGTTGCACGAATTTCTTGGGGCAGTCCTGCCCGCGCTTTTGCAGTTGGCGGGTATCGTGCTCGCTGCGGTGATCGGGCAAGCGGCTCTGAAACTCAAATCCCGCTGGGGCATTGATATCGAAAAAGCCCATCAGGACTCGCTGCATCGCGCCCTGATGTCAGGGATCAACTCAGCACTGATGCGCAATTTCACCGGCGCATCGGCGGCTGAGGCTGCTGTTGCGTATGCAAAGCGCAGCGTTCCCGATGCCATCAAGGCGCTTAAACCGGCCTCGGATGTCCTCCGGTCCTTGGCAGAGGCCAAGTTGCGCGAAATTTCACCACGCGATGCCGTTGCCGCGTTCCAGCCCAAAGAACGCGCTCGCGAGTAGAGGCAAAATTGATTGACTTCAGCCAACATATTCAGCGGATCGACCAGGCGCACCAGCGCCTGGACAAACACGATTCCAGACTGATCACGCTTGAGACCCACACCGCCGTCGCGACGGAGCGGGCCAAGAACATCGAGAAATCCCTAGATGATATCAAGGGAGGCCAGACCTGGCTGATCCGCCTCGTCATCGGCGCAATCTTACTGGGCGTTGTTGCCTTTATTCTGAAAGGGGGCCTCAATGTCTCGTGAAGAACCCGACCGCCGCAAAGCCCGGTCAGACTACGTTTATCGCCGGATGACGCTTGCCACCATCGCGGTGACCCACAACGTCCACGAAGCGACTGTCGGGCGCTGGAAGAAATCCGCCAAGGATGACGGCGACGATTGGGACAAAGCCCGCACCGCGCACGTCATTGCCGGTGAAGGGGTGGAAGTCGTCGTCTCATCCGTCGTCGAAGATTTCATGATCCAAGCGCAGGCCATCCTGGACGAAATCAAATCCGGCTCCCACACCACCCAAGAAAAGGTGCAGATGCTGGTGTCGCTTTCGGATGCGATGACGAAAATGGCTGCCAGCGCCAAGCGTTTTGCTCCGAAGATCAGCGAACTCGGCGTGGCCCAAGACGTCATGGCGAAGCTGCTGGAGTTCGTGCGCGAAACCTTCCCGCAATATTCGGCGATGATCCTAGAGATCATCGAGCCGTTTGGTGAGCATCTGGCGGGGATCTATACCACATGAGCACGCGGCCAAAGCTGAAGGCCGCGCTCAGCCAGAAGGATTTCCGCGACAAGATCGCGGAGATGGCCAATGAATTCGCGCGCCATATCGAACTGAACGTCGAGGCCTTTTCCGCTGATCCTGCGGCAAAGGCTGCGCGTCTTGCTCTGGTCAAAAAGCCTGACGGTTTCCAGTCGTTCATGGAAATCTACCTGCCGCACTACGTTCGTGGTGAGCATAGCCTGTTTCACCAGCATATTTTCGCCCGTATCCCCGAAATCCTTGAATCGCCCAAAGGTGCGCGGGATCTGTTCATCGCACCTCGCGGTGCCTCGAAATCGACCCACCTGTCATTGGGCTTTGCGCTTTATTGCATGATGCTGGGCATCAAGCGCTACATCATTGAGGTTTGCGACGTCTACGAACAAGCCGCCTTGCTGATTGAGGCGATCAAGGCTGAGCTCACCACCAACATTCGCCTGCAAAACGACTTTCCTGAAGCCACCGGCAAGGGTCGGGTTTGGCGCGAGGGCGAGATCGTCACGCGCAACAACATCCGCGTCGAAGGTCTTGGCGCTGCCAAGAAGATCCGGGGCCGTCGTCACGGTCCTTATCGCCCCGATCTACTGTTCCTTGACGATATCGAGAACGATGAAAGCGTCAACTCGCCCGATCAGCGCAAGAAACTCTGGAACTGGATCGTGCGCGCCGCCCTGAAGGTTGGCCCACCCGATGGCAGCATGGATGTGATTTACGTCGGAACGGTTTTGCATTTCGACGCCGTCATCGTGCGCGCCGCCAAACACCCGACTTGGAATGTGACCAAGTTTCAGGCGGTGGTGAAATTCCCCGATCGCATGGATCTCTGGGATAAGTTCGAAGAGGTTTATCACAACGACGGCGAAGAGGCGGCGAAGGCGTTCTACCACGCACGCAAAGCTGAAATGGATGCCGGTGCCGTGGTCAACTGGCCGTCAGTGCAACCGCTGCTTTGGCTCATGCTCGAGCGCGCCGCAGACCTCGCGGCGTTCCTGACCGAATACCAGAACGAGCCGATCAGTGAAGGCAACCCGTTCGGCAATCTGACCTATTGGGTCCAGCCAATGCGAGAGTGGATCCATTTTGGCGGAATCGACCCGTCGCTTGGCGGGAAACGCAAGGGCAGCGACCCGTCAGCAATCCTGATCGGTGGCTTTGATCGGCTGTCAGGCATCATGGACGTGGTCGAGGCATCGATCCGCAAACGGCTGCCTGACATCATCATTTCTGACACCATTCAGTTCCAGCGAGATTATCGCTGCCTGCTTTGGTTCGTTGAGAGCGTCCAGTTCCAAGAGTTTCTCCGCACGACGCTGATGGTCGAGGCGGCAAAGAAGGGCGTCGGTATCTCGGCTGTGCCGATCGTGCCGAGCGCGGACAAGAATTTGCGCATTGAGCGCCTTCAGCCCCCGGTCGCCGCCGGGCTGATCCGGTTCAACACCGCGCATACAACGCTGCTGCAGCAGCTGCAGCAATGGCCGAATGCCGATCATGATGACGGCCCGGATGCACTCGACATGCTTTGGCAGAACACCCTGTTCTATGCCGGTGGTGGTGCGGCGGGCCAGATGCAGACTGCGTCGGCCGTTGCCGGAAATGATCCATTAAGCGGCTATCGGTTGGGAGGGCATCGGTAATGGTGGACAGACCTGAACTCGACAACGAAGACGCCATCGCGATCGGGCTCAAGATTGTGGAAATGGCTGACCGGCTCAAGCCCATGAACGCCGTGATGCCGGGCACTGAGGCGACTTGGGCATTCGAGATGGACGATCATAGGTTTGTTGTCTCGATGACAATGGCCACAAAGCAAGAGGGTAATTAAGATGAGCCGCCGCAAGCAGAAATACCGCGCGCCGGTCCGTCAAACCGCCTTTGCTGACGAAGGCCGCAAAAACCTGCCCGCCGATCAGCGCAACCTGATCGCCTCAGTTGCCAACGACATCACCATCCCGTTTTTCAGCGGCGTCATGCAGCACGCCGACGAAACTCTTATCGCCCAAGGTGGCGGCAAGGGTCTTGCGATCTATGACGAGATCGAGCGCGATACCCACGCCGGTGCGATGCTCGACAAACGCAAGAGCGCGCTGATCTCGCGCGATTGGGAGGTTGAGCCAGGTGGTGACCAGCCGGTCGACAAAGAGGCCGCAGATTTTGTGGCTGAGTGTATCGATGCACTGCCTTTCGATCGGGTCTGCCGCGACCTCCTCGATGCCACCCTGAAGGGTTATGCCGTCGCCGAAATCGTCTGGGCGCGGGAAGGCAATCGCATCAAGCCGGTCAAGGTGAAGGATCATGTGCAACAGCGCTTCGTCTTTGACCGCGATTGGAATTTGCGCCTTCTCACCTGGACGAATTTGACCGAGGGCGAGCTGCTTCCCGATCGCAAATTCATCGTCCACCGGGTCAATGTGAAGGGGAACAACCCTTACGGCTTGGGGCTGGGCAACAGTCTGTTTTGGCCGGTGTTGTTCAAACGCGAGGGCGTTACGTTCTGGCTGCACTTCCTCGAGAAGTTTGCAGGCCCCACGGTCGTCGGCAAAACGCCTTACGGCATGGTCACCGAAGAGCAGAACCGCCTTCTGAACACCCTGACCCAAGTGCGCACCAGTTCCGCGATCACCGTGCCGATCGGGACCGACGTGGAGTTTCTGGAAGCGTCTCGCGGCGGCACCGTGAACTATCAGGATTTTATCAATTATTGGGATACCCAAATCTCAATCCGCACGACCGGCGAGACGCTGACCAGCCAAGTGACCGCAGGCGGTGGCAACCGCGCCTTGGGCGAGGTTCACGCTGATCAGTTGGAAACCCGCGCGGATTCGGACGGCGATCAGCTGACCGACACGTTCCGCGACACGCTTTGCCAATGGATCGTGGATTACAATTTCCCCGGCGCAGCTATGCCTTCGATCCGGCGTTTGCGCCCCAAGAACGAACTCAAAGCTGCTGAAGCGCGCAAAGCCAAGGCTGAAGCCGCAAAAGTGTCAGACGAGGCTATCGCGGCCGTCGTCAAGCAATCTGCGAAATTCGAAGATGATCAGGTCGCGCGGGAATACATTGTCAGCTTCGATGTGACCGATGGCCTGTCTGATAAGACGATTGACGCCTTGGTTGCTGCCCGGAAGTTGTTTGCCGGTGATCCGGCGCAGCCCGACCCGTTCATCACCGCCGATCCGGCGCTGTTTTCGGCAGCTTGGCTCAAAAAAAAACACTGACGCATCGGCACGTTTGCTTCGCTGAAGAGGGTGGGCCGATCCAGCGCATCACCGATCAGGCGATAGCAGCGGCGGAGCAGCACTTTGCGCGCCGCGTTTCGGCAATCCGCCAAGTCATCAACGACGCGATCAACTGGAGCCCGATAGACGAGGTTGAGGCCAATGTTCTTGCCGGGCTGCTTGATCTGGCTGCTCGTTGGACGCCCGCACCACTCGGCCACCTGCTAGACCAGGCGCAGCAGCTGGCGGCGCTGGAGGGGCGAGAGGCAGTCTATGCCGATGCAGAGCCCGCGCGTTTTGCAGATGAAATCACGCTGACCCGTCAGGAATTCAAAGAGCAGATCGACTTCCTGACGCAAAAGCGCGGCAAGCCCACCCGCGTCTGGACCGATGCAATGCACGGCGATCATGACCGGGCCTTCGTCGTTGCGGGCGTCACCGATCTTGCCATGCTTGAGGAGTTTCAGGCGGCGACCGTCGAAGCCGCCCGAACTTACGATTTGCAGAAGTTCGGCAGTGAATTTGACCGTCTCGTCGAGAAATACGGCTGGTCCTACAATGGCGGGCGGAACTGGCGGGTACGTACGATCTTCGAGACCAACATCCGCACCAGCTACATGGCGGGTCGGTTGCGCCAGATGCGCGACCCGGATGTTGTCAAACTCCGTCCCTACTGGCGGTATCGCCATGCTGACACCCGCGTGCCGGAGAATCCGCGCCCGGAACACGTCGCCTTCGATGGCTTGATCCTGCTTTGGAGTGATCCTTGGTGGGAGAAATACTTCCCCCCGAACGATTGGAAATGCTCTTGCGGCGTCGACACATTGTCGCGCGGTGATCTGCACCGATTGGGCAAGTCGGGGCCAGACAAGGCTCCTGATATCGTCATGCGGCCTCACCTCGACACCACAAGCGGTCAACAGGTCATGCTGCCAGAGGGCATCGGATTTGGTTGGGATTATATGCCCGGCGATAAATGGGAGCGTGGCCTCGTGCCATCTGCACTCATCGACCACGAAGCGGCAACTGCGACCGGAGATGCGAAAGGGCATCATCTGGTTTCGATCGACACACCTGAGCCAATGGCAGATCTGCTTGCCGCAGCGCGCCCGTTCGCATCCCCAGTAATGACGCCGGGCCTGCAAGCCGAAGACTATGTCCGTGCTTTCCTCGCGCCCTTCGGTGCCGATTTGGGCAAGGCCGTTCTATGGAATGATCCAGCGGGATCGCAGATCGTCATTTCCGAAGATTTGTTCCGCGAGCATTCGGGGGCTTGGAAAATCGCCAAGCGCGGCCGCGATGTTCACGCGGCGCAGCTCGCAGAGGCAATCCTGGACCCCGACGAGATCTGGCTCGGTGTCCGCGAGGTGCCGGTAGACAGCCAACCCGGTTACGTCGAGCAGATGATCACAAGGCGCTACATCCGGGTCGATCCTGACACCGCGCTCTATGTGATGTTCGAGGTCGGCCGTCGCGCATGGGGCGCGGTCACCGGCTACGCATCGTTCAATCGGTCAAAGCCGGATTATCGGCACATCGACAAGCAAAGGGTCGGAAAGTTGCTCTGGAAAAGAAAATAGCGATCCGGGTGTTCGGATCGCCGCGTCGGCAGGACTATAAGGGCACGCACCGCCACATCCGATCGACACACTGAAAATAGGACAAAAGGCAGGAAAACTCAATGGCCGGAATCTCCATCAGCATCGATCTCGTCCAGGACGAAGCCCGCGCGAGCCTGCGTGCCTTGCTTGATCGCATGGATAACCGTTTGCCGTTCTTCAATGCGGTGGGCGAGCGGATGTTGGCATCCACAAAAGACCGCTTTCAAACCGAAACGGCACCCGACGGAACCCCTTGGGCACCGCTCAGCCGGAGCCGGATCAAACAGCGCGAAGCGGCCAAACTTACCCCTATCCGCATTTTGCGTGCACGCGGATATCTGGCAGGGTCAATCAACTACCAAGCAACCGCAGATGAAGTCGCAATCGGCTCGCCGGTGGAATCGGCCGCAGCTCATCAGTTGGGCGCTGCGATCCAGCAATCGGCGCGGCCCGCAAAGATCTATCGCAAGCGCGGTGCGGATGGCAGTGTTGGGCGGCGCTTTGTCCGCAAGTCTGAAGCCGATGTCGTCACCGACGTGACGATGCCAGCGCGCACCATCAATCTCCCGGCGCGGCCATTTCTTGGCCTGACTGCCGCAGATGAAATCGGAATTTTGGAGGATGCAGAGCATTGGTTGCTGGGCCAATAGCGCCCCCCCGGCAAAAATCGCCACAGGCGCGCGTGGCAACCCTCCGTGTCTGTCGGGGCGTGAAAACCCGCCAAAGGGTGTTAGCCCCCCGTTAGGATCGCTGTCAGGCGCGATCCGAGCGGGCTTGGCGGATCGCGATTGACCGGTGGGGGCAGACTGGCGCAATGTGCGCGCGAGACATCCGCCTTTCGTCCCGACCGGACAGGTGTCCGAACCGATCCCCCCTCACAGCATGCGAAACAGCTTCGGTAACCTGACCGAGCTGGATTTCCATGCCCAAAAATATCACCGCCCGTATTGAGGTGTTTCGTCCCGGCACCTTCCGCCCCATGTCTGGCGAGCCGATTACCTATTCGGCCGCCGATCTTTTGGCTGTGGCGGATGCATACGATCCGCTGACCGCGCCCGCACCGATTGTCGTGGGTCACCCAGATATCGACGCTCCGGCCTTTGGCTGGGTCGAGAGCTTTGATTATGACGCCAAGTCCGAGCGGTTGTTTGCCAACCTGCACGAAATCGAGCCGACCTTTGCCGAAGCCGTGAAGGGCGGGCGCTACAAGAAGGTCTCTATGGCCTTTTTCGGCCCCGATCAGAGCCACAATCCGCAACCTGGCACCTGGTATCCCAAGCATGTCGGCTTCTTGGGTGCTGCGGCACCGGCTGTCAGTGGCCTGAAGAACGTCAGCTTTGCGGGCGCTGCTGGTGCGACCTTCATGGCAGCCTTTGGTGCTGGTTCTCAATCCGCCTCAATCTTCCGCCGCCTGCGCGACTGGATCATTGATCGGGACGGGCTGGAGGCAGCCGACAAGGTGCTGCCCGCTTGGGAGATCGACTGGCTCGACGATACCGACGACGCAAAGCAGCCGCATTTCGCGGCTGATCCGACTCCCCCAACCAAACCGAAAGAGGATCCCGCTGTGACCCAACAGCCTGACCCGGCCTTCGCTCTGCGCGAAGCCGATGTAAATGCGCGCGAGAAGCGTCTTACCGATCGTGAGACGGCGCTGAATCACACCGACAACGTCAGCTTTGCGGAGCAGCTCGTCCAGGACGGCCGGTTGATCCCCGCGCTCAAAGACAAAGTGGTCGCAATCTTTGACAGCTTGCCGAGCCATGCCTCGATCAGCTTTGCGGAAGGTGCCGAGAAGATCACCGCTGGCGCTGCGTTGCGCGAAGTGCTGCAGGCGCTGCCCAAGGTTGTCGCCTTTGGCGAGATGGAACTGGGCGATGAACCTGGCAAAGCCAAGACCGCCGCCTTCGCCGCCGATGGCAAGCAGGTCGACCCTGCCAGCCTCGTCCTTCAACAAAAGGCGCTGGCCTATCAGCGTCAGCACCCCGGCATGGCGTTCATGGACGCCGTGGCCGCTGTTTCCTGAGGAGCCATCGATGCAGTTTTACCAAGATGTCCTGACGGACACCGTGATCTCCACCAGCTTGTGGGAGGCCTACGATCTCGTCAGCTACGCCGGTGCCAAGATTACTGCAGCGGACGCTGTGGTGGCAGGCGTTGCCAAGCACCCGAACACCGTGATCGGCGATCCCGGCGCGATCATGCGTATCGGCATGGCCCGCGTGAAGGCCGTTGGTGCCATCGCCGCTGGCGCAAAGGTGGTGTCCGCTGCCGCAGGCGGTGTCCAAACCGTTGGCGCTGGCACCAATTCCTTCGGGCGCGCCCTGAACGCCGCCGCTGATGGTGAATTCGTCACCGTCGCATTCTCCACCGTCAACTGAGGAGCATTACATGACCCCGCTGAATACCCGTACCGCCCAGGTCGTCGATGCTATCCTTTCGACGCATGCGCGCGGTTATCGCAACGCCGAGTTCATCTCGCATCTGCTGTTCCCGCGCGTCACCGTGCCGAACCGCTCTATGCGTGTTTTGAAGTTCGGCAAAGAAGCCTTTCGGATGCTGAATACCAAGCGCGCTCCTGGTGCTGACAAAAAGCGTGTCCAATACGGTTTCGCATCCGATGCCGTATCGCTGATTCAAGATGCCTTGGAAGGTGTGGTGCCGATCGAGCATCAGGAAGAAGCCATGTCCATGCCCGGCATCAATCTTGGCCAAGGCGCAATCAACATGGTGCTGGACTCGGTTGATTTGGGTCTCGAGTACGATTGCTCCCAAATGGCCCGCAATGCCGCAAACTACGCGGCCTCCAACAAAGTGACGTTGACAACCACCGCGCGCTGGACCGATCCGGCTTCGACGCCAAAAGCCGACATCAAAGAGGGCAAGGAAATTATCCGGCGCATGACGGGCCGTTATCCGAACACTCTGATCCTTGGCCCTAACGGTGCCAATGCGCTGACCGAGCATGCTTCGATCAAGGACCAGTTCAAATACACCTCGGCCGACTCCATCACGTTCGCGATGTTGGCGCGCGCCTTGCAACTCGACAACGTGATTTCCGGCAATGCCGTCTACTTGCCCGAAACCGCCACCGACGCAACGGCCGCGACTGACGTTTGGGGCGATGACGCGATCCTCGCCTATGTGCCCAAGGGCGAAAACTACCAGGTGCCAGCCTATGGCTACACCTACGAGCTTTCGGGCTATCCGCAGGTCACGAAACCCTATTTCGAGGACCGCAACGACAGTTGGATTTATCCGACCAAGACCGAACGCCGTCCCTACATCTTGGGCGCGGATGCTGGGTTCCTGTTCACCAACGCGGGGCAATCGTGATGCCGGGTGACAAGATCAACGTTTGCCTGATCGGCCCGGCTAAGATCGGCGCGCGCTGGCTGAGGCAAGGTGAGCAAGGCGTCACTGCCGACGAGAAGCTTGCTCTGGAAGAGGCCGGGATGCTGGTTCCCGATGATCTGGCGGCCGCGCTGATCGCCGCCTCAGGTAGCCCGCAGCTAGCCATCCCCACGGGGACGGAGATCACTTTCGATCAGGAAGCCTTTAATGCGGCGGTCTCGGCAGAGGCCATCAAGCTCGCCCGTCAAGCTTTCGACGGCGAACTCGACAAGATGGAAGCCGAGCTGAAAGACATCGCCGAGCTGGGCGAAAAGGAAAAGGCCGATCTACGGACGCTCCTTGAGGAGACCAGCAGGCTGCTCGCCAACGAGCGTCAGAAATCTGCCGATCTGGCCGAAAAGCTGACGGCTGCAGACGCAGAGCTCACCGCTCTGAAGGTCGCACAGCCGGTAATTCAGGCACAAACCGATACCCCCCCGAGCGAGAAGGTCGCAAAGACCGCCCCCAAGAAGGCCGCAGCGACCGCCCCCAAGGGCTGACAGCCCCGCGCCGGGGGCGGTGCCTGTCGCCCCCGGTTTCCCCTTCCAACCTCAAGGAACGCAAATGCGCATTTCCCTTCGACCGATGGTTTCTCTCGGCCTCGTCGCAATGGCTTGGGCCACGTCTCTTTCCACCTTCTTCACCGATCTCGGCTTCCTGATTTTCAGTTGCATTCGGGAAGCCATGATCTGGACCTTCGATTTCATCCCACGCTTGGCCGAGCATGCGCGGCCGCTCCGCCAGATCGGGATGGCCGCCACCGCGCTCAATGGTCGCCAAGTTGGCGGGGTGCGCATCCACGGTTACCTCGGCCGCCCGGCCGTTCGGATGCTCGCTGGCTGAAACGCGGATTTGATCTGGTCGGGGCGGTCTTCGGAGCGCCCCGTTTCTCCCGCCCTCCGGCCGACGCACCAGACTTAGCCAGATGCGTCTACCCGAGTGCAGGTTTCCCCAATTCTCAGGACGTCACCAATGCCCTACGCAACTCTCACCGATCTGATCGAGCGCGCCGGTGAAACCGAGATCCGGCAGATTGCTGACCGCGATCGCGACGGCACGCCGGATCCGGCCGTCGTTGACGCTGCACTCACCGATGCTGACAATGCGATCGACGGCTATGTGTTCGCCCGCTATGCCCGCCCATTGCCCTCAATCCCTCCCGTCCTGAAAACTTGGGCGGTCGCGATCGCCCGCTACATCCTTCATCGCAACGGCGCACCGGATCACGTCGCACAAGACTACAAGGATGCCATCGCTTCCCTGAAGGATGTGGCGGCGGGCCGCTACTCTCTGCCAGTTGCGCCCGATGACCCCGCGCCGGTCAGCCAGACAGGTCAGGTGATGGCATCGCATCCCGACCAGGTGTTCACGCAGCAACGCTTGGCGGGGTGGCGCTGATGTTGGCGGAGATCCGTGATCGCCTCGAGAGCCAGTTGTTGGGTCTTGGCCAGTGGCATGGCGTCGAATTCGCTGAAGATATCGACGCCATGTCTGATGCTGCGGCGCGGGCTGACACCTGCACCGCCATTGTTGCACCGTGGCGTGAGCGCGCTGGCGACCAAACCCTTGCGTCTGGCGGTCATCGTCAGCTGGTCAAGGAACAGTTCTTGGTGGGCATCGTCGTGCGTGAGTATGACGGCGACCTGCCTGCGGAGCGGGCATCACGCTTTGACACCCTGAAATCCGACGTTGAGACCGCGCTGGCTGGCTGGGAGCCGGGCGCTGCGTTCGATCCCTGCCAACTGGTCGATGGAGAGAGCAGCCCGGTGACCACAGGTGTCAGCATTTACGTTCAAACTTGGCAGACCAGCCGTTTACTAACAGGAGCTTGACGATGAAATTCCCCACCACCGGTGGCAGCCACGTCCGCGACGAGCGCGGCAAGCTGACCCAAGTTGAGGCCCCCACCAAGCCTGCGCCGGGACCAGGCGAAGATCTGGCACGGGCACCTGAAGCCCCGGCCGAGTCCGAGGCTGTTTCTGCTGTCAAATCCAGAGGAGCGAAATAATGCGCCGTTTCCGCAAGCTCGCGATCCTGCACAAGATCGAAACCACCTATGGCGTCAGCTCCGCGCCGATTGCCGCGAATGCGATTGTCGGCACCAACGTGACGTTTACGCCGATGGAGGGCGAAGAGGGCAGCCGCGATCTGCTGTTGCCATATCTCGGCAATCAGGGCGTGGTGCTGGCCGGTTTGCACGCCAAGCTGGAATTTGAGGTCGAAATGGCCGGTGCTGGCGCTGCTGGCTCCGCCCCGAAATACGCCTCCTTGCTGCGCGCCTGTGGCTTTGCCGAAACGCTGGCAGTCGGTGTTTCGGCCTCCTACTCGATCGTTGAAGACGGTGTTGAGAGTTCGACGCTGTTCTTCGAGATCGACGGCGTGCGTCACATCATGCTCGGAAGCCGGGGCGCAATGAGCCTGAGCGTGAGCCCGAAGGGTATTCCCCGCTATCGTTTCACCCTGACTGGCCTTCTGAGCACGATCACGGATGAAGCTTTGACCTCTGTGACCATGACAGGGTGGAAAACGCCTCTGGTGGCCTCGTCGGCAAACACCACGATGAGCCTGCACGGCTGGAGCGCAATCGCGGAATCACTGTCGATCGATTTAGGCAACGTGGTGACACCGCGTTTCCTGATCGGCTCGGAATCGGTGATCATCTCGGATCGCAAAGCCACGGGTCAGGCAGTTGTCGAAGCGAAATCGCTCGCCACGATCGACTGGTTTGAGATTGCCCTCGATCGCACGCGGGGCGCGCTTTCGCTCGTGCACGGCAAAACCGCTGGCAACATCGTCGAAATCACCGCGCCAGCTGTTGAGATCGGCAAGGTCACCCAAGGCCAGACCAACGGCATCCTGAATTATTCGCTTCCGCTCTCGTTCTGCCCGGTCAACGGGCTGGACGAACTTCTGATCGTCGTGAGGTAACGCCATGCAGTTCAAACTTTCCAAGTCGCACCGTTATTGGTGGCCGGTCACGGTTCTCATCCCCGACCCCGAAAACGCCGGCGTATTCATCAAACAGGAACTCAAGCTCCAGTTTGAGCCGCTGGGGCGCGACGAGCAGCTGGCGGCGCAGGCAGAGGCCGCGAAACTCGTGACGATGGATGCGCTGATCGCGCACGAGGCCAAGCAGTCCATGCGGTTCATCAAGAACTGGGACGGCGTGGTCGACGACGACGGCCTACCCATCCCGTTTACGCCGGAACTCTTCGATCAGGCGATGCAGCAATCGTGGTTCCGGCAAGCGGTTCAAGAGGCGCTGCAGCAGTCGATGACGGGTGACAAGGCCCGGTTGGGAAACTGACAGCCGCCGCGAGGGCATGGGCGCTCTCGCGGATCGGCCGCGCCGACACCACCGTCCCGGTCGAAGTGGATGACGATATCGCCGCCCAATTCGCCCGCTTGGGGGCGGTCGTGCCCAAAGACAACATCCCGGCCGAGATCGAAGCCGTCGAGATCATGGCCGGGAACCACGACACCTTCAGCGCTTGGCTCGCCTGCGAAACGCAGTGGCGCATGCGGCAGGGGATGGGGCCGCTCGTCCATGACGGTCTCGACTACAGCGCGGTCGACGTGGTGCTGCGCCGGTCGCGGCTGGAAGACCCCGACACGGTCTTTAACGAGTTGCGGATGATGGAAGACGCGGCATTGGCCGCATTCAGGGAGACGGACAGGTGAGCGGCCAATCGCAGTTTAACATCGCGATGATCTTTCGGGCCGACGTCGCCGGTGCCAAGACCGGCGTCGGTGAAGTCACGACCTCAATGGATACTTTGTCGGCTGCCGCCACAAAGGCGACCGGTGTCACCCGTCAGCAGACCGCTGAGCTTCAAAGTCTAACACAGGCGGCCGCCAAGGCCGTTGGCGCGCAAGATCAGCTGGTGGCGGCTGAAAAGCGTGCAAGCGACGCGCGTGCGCGCGCAATGGTCGCGCCTTTGGCTAATCCGGCTGGATCGGTAGCACCGCTTCAAGCAACCTACAAAACAACCGAAACTTCGGTCGGATCGCTGCAACGGGCGATGACGGGCTTCACTGCCACGCTCGGCTCGCAGGGTCAGGAGATGCTCGAGCAGGCCGCAGCCACGCGGGTCTATCAATCTGCGCTGGACGATGTTCGTGCGACTTTTAACCCGCTGTTTGCGGCGTCGCGCCAATATGAACAGCAGCTCGAACGCATTGCGCAGGCCGAGAAGATCGGCGCGATCAACGCGCGGGAAGCCGCTGCGGCGCGCACAGGCGCGGCTGAACGCTTGATGCCGACGCAGCCGGGGCAGCAACGTCCGGGTGGGGCGTCCAGCGCCTATGCGGCCAATATTGGCGCGCAAGGGTTTGACGTTGGTGTGACAGCCGCAATGGGCATGCACCCTGCAATGATCGGTCTGCAACAGGGTTCGCAACTGGCGGGCATTGCCCAGCAGATGGGTGGTGGGGCGACCGCTGCCAAGGCGATGGCGCAGGGGCTTCTGTCGATCTTCAACATGACCAGCCTCGTTACGATTGGTTTGGTGACGCTGGGGGCAGTTGGTATTCAGGGACTGATGTCTCTCGCAGGCAACGCCAAGACGCTTGAAGAGCGAATGGGCGATCTGACCACGGCCTTTGAGCGATACAAGTCCACAGCCGACCTCGCAGGCAGCAGTTCGGCAGATCTTGCCAGACAATTTGGTGCCGGAGCCGGAGCAGCCCAAGGCCTGTACACCATCCTAGCCAATCTGGACCGGCTCTCACTCGATCAGAAGCTGAAAGCCACCAGCTCGGCTATCCGCGAAACGCTGGGCACGATGGCTGTCGACAATGGGCGCGGCGCAAACGCGTCACAAATCACTGAGTTCTTCGCACTGCCCAATGCTGGCTATGGTGGGCGGAGCCCCTATGCCAATAGCCTGTCGTCTCTTGATCAATCGGTGCGCGATTTCGAGAAGGCTGATGGGATCGATGCACAGACAGCGGCTATGCAGAAGCTGCTCGGGCAGGTCAGTTATCTGGCCACTCTGAAGGGCGGTATTTCCGAGCAGGAACAAGGCTTGATCGACCTGATCAAAGAACAAGCTGACGTTCTGCTGGGCATTCAGGCTATCGAAACCGCCCGCAAAGAGACGATCAAACGTCAAGTCGAAGAGATGGTGCTGGGCTATCGGCAAGAAGCGGCCTTGCTGTCCGCAACAGCACAGTTCGGAGCCGACAGCTTGGCGGTTGAGAAGCTGAAAGCCCAGCAAGCCAGTGAAAATCTGGATATCCGGCTCGAAGAAATGGGCGTGCAGAAGGATAGCGCGCAGTGGCAAGAAGCCCATAACGCCCTGACAGAACAGCAGGCCGAACTGCTGAAGGCAGTTGTCGAGGCGGGTCGCGACCGCATTCGCGATCAACAGGATCAGCTTGCAGCGATTCTGCGCGAAACCTCTCTGATCGGGGCCAGCAATGCCGAGCGCCAGAAGGCGAATGCTCTGGCTGAAGCAGAAATCGAGATCCGCAAGCGGAAGCTGGTCGGGCTTGATGCAGAGGTGGAACGCTTCAAGGCAATCCAGAAGGCCGCGGCTGAGGCGCAGCGCGACGAGCAAAAAGCATTGGCCGATACCGTCAACCGCGCTGCAGGCGACGCATTCGACGCCCGGATTGCCGCTGAGTTGAACCCCTATGTGCGCGCCCAAATCGAGGGCGAAAAGGAATACGCTGCCCAGATCGCAAACAGCGCCAGCGAACAGGTCGCGGCGGCTGAAGCGGCTCGGGTGCGGGCGCGGGCTTTGTCGGAGCTCGAACAAACGCAGGCGGACTACCTGCGCACTCAGGCAGAAAGCACGCAGCAGCTCCAGTTGGAGATAGCCCTCATGGGGCAATCGGAGGCCGTCCGCACGCGCGTGCTGGCACTGGCACAGGCTGAACGCGAGATTGCCCGTCTTGGTCTTTCTGGCGATCAGGCCGAACTCGTGCGGCGCAACACGGTCGCCCAGGTCGAAATGTCGCGTGAGATCGAGGCACAGGCCGACGCTTGGAAGCGCGTGCAATCTGCCGGAGAGGGCGCGATCGACGGCGTACTCGACAAGCTGCGCGGGGGCGATATCGGCGGTGCATTCGAGGAAATGATTGGCGAGATCGAAAAGGGCTTCTTCGATCTTGCGGTGCGCAATCCTCTGAAAAACGCCCTGTTCGGCACCAATCTTGGCACGCTTGGCGATGTTGGCGGGCTGCAAGGCATCTGGGCGCAACTGAGCGGGAAACGCCCGGTGGATGAGGCGGCACTGGTATCGCGGGCGACGACTTCGGTGCAATCCATGACGGTCAGCGCGATGAATCTGACCCTGACCGGACCCGGTTTTAGCTCGCTCTTGTCTGCCAACGGTGCTGCAAATATGGCTGGAGCGCCTCTCGGTGCCGGTATTGGCGGGCTGTCAGGTTCGGGTGATGTTCAATCACAGGTGTGGTCATACTTTACCGCTAAGGGTCTCGCGCCTCATCAGGTCGCGGCGATCATGGGCAATGTTCAAGGCGAGAGCGGCTTTAATCCGCTGGCAGTTGGTGACGCTGGCACGTCTTTCGGGCTGTTTCAGCATCATGCCGGGCGGGGCCAAGGCCTGCTGAATGCCGTCGGCGGGCAATCTGGCTTGGGCAATGTGAACGCCCAGCTTGAGTATGTCTGGAAGGAGTTGCAGACCTCAGAAAACGGTGCGCTGCAGAAGCTGCTGGCCTCAACCAATGTCGGCGATGCGACGAACGCTTGGATGCGTGGCTTCGAACGCCCGTCCAACGATGCGATGGCCGAAAGCTGGCCTAAGCGCCTTGGCGCTGCAGAAGCGGCGCTGGCAAAGTTCCAGAACACCACCACCACGACGGCGCAAGGGCTAGGCACGCTCGGCACCGGCTTTGACGTGTTCGGGTCTGCGCTTGCGCAGGGTCTTTCCGGTGCTGGCAACGGCGGCGGCTCGGGTGGCTTTCTGTCGGCGCTCATCGGCAGTCTCGCCGGTGCTATCGGCATTCCCGGTTTTGCCGATGGCGGGGACTTCTGGGGCGGTCTGCGCATCGTTGGCGAAAACGGCCCCGAACTGGAGGCAACCGGCGCGTCGCGGATTTGGACCGCGTCGCAGACCCGCGATATCCTGACATCGCGGAGCATGCCGAACGCCGCCAACAGCAATGGATCAGTCATCCAGTTGCAGCCGGTGCTGGTCAACAACACCTCGCGTCCGGTCGATCTGCAAGTTGAGGAAACTACGGATGCACGCGGTCAGCGCCAGCAGCGCTGGATTGTTTCCGAGCTGGTTGGCGAAGGCATGGCCACGCCGGGCGGCAAGGGTGCCAAGACCATGAAATCGACCTTCGGCATGACCCGTGTCGGCAGGAGCCGGACATGATCATGGAATGGCCCCCCACCTTGCCCCGGCCGGAGCGCTCCAGTTGGCAGCTCACCTCGCAGGATGCGCGCCGCAAGCGTCAATCCGATGCAGGGCCTCCGGCTTACCGTCGGCGGTTTTCGTCGGTGGCAAAGCTGGTGACGTTGTCGCTCGTGCTGACGCGCGGCCAGCGTCAGGTTTTCGACCAGTTTTTCCACGACCACTGCTCCGAGGGTTCGCGGCTGTTCTACATGCCCGATCCCACCACGGAAGGTTGGCCACTGCTGACCTCTGAAGGCGTGCCGCTGCTGGTGTCACCCGGCGTGCCACTGCTGCTGTCGGGCCGCTGGCTCTGTGCGTGGGGTGATCAGGTGCCGACAGAGACGGTGCAGGGCCGCGAATTCCGCAAGGCGTTCGGCGTCGTGGTGCTGCCATGAGCCGCCGCCTCTCCCTCAATGCCCGCCAAGCCCAGGACGCGATGGCTTCCTCCGAGATCGAGGTGGCGCTGATCTTGGTCGAACATCCCGACCTTGCAGCGCCGATCCGGCTCTCGACTGACAACACCGAACGGATTTCTGAGGATCCGCTCTATTATGGCACCCGCTCGAACTGGCGCGGCGCGAACCCGGTGACGGAACCATTCCTTTGGGTCATCGCCTCGGCCGTGCTGCCCGGCGATGCAGATGACGCACCCGCCAGCGCCCGGATCGTGGTGGCAAACCTCGATAGCGAAATGGTCTCGCTGCTGCGCTCGTTCACCGATCCCGCCACGATCAGCATCGCCGTGGTGATGGCCGACACGCCCGATCTGATCGAAGCGGAATGGGGCGGGCTGCAGCTGGTCTCGGCCGACATCAACGCGGGCGAGATCACGCTGCAGATCAGCCGCGACGAGGTCGAGCTTGAAATGTTTCCCCCCGGCCGCATGACGCGGATGAACTTTCCGGGGCTGCACCCATGACCTCAAAGCAAAGGGAGAAGCCTATGCAGGTTCAGAACTATCTTGCTCGCCTTTGGCAGCTTGTTCGGCGGCGCGTTTCGACGACACCTCCGCATTTTCCTGTTCAATCGCGTCTGCAAGATCTCGAAAAAAGGCTGGAAGCGCTTGAGCAGCTAAATCTTCGACCTTCCGATAAGTGTGATCTGAGCCGTCGAGTTGCACGGGTAGAGTTATCCGGATTGTGTTCTCAGCCGCTGCACGTTCGTTCCCGTGGACGCAGGCAATGAGAAAGGTGGCCTCGAAGAAATCGCGCTGCTCATCTTCGCCGTCGGCGCGGTTAAAGCAGATGCTGCCATTCTGCATCGAAGTAATTTCCATTCAAATCGTCCTCTCGTGGGTGAAACGCGGGTGGATGAAGGTCGCGGAGCGGTGCTCGAACACCCTCCGCGACCGACGCTACACGGCCTTTTGCCAGACTGCGAGTCTGCGATGAGCTGGTCTGACGCCTACATCGGCATCCCCTTCGCTGATCTCGGTCGCTCCCGCTCGGGCGTCGATTGCTATGGCTTGGCCTGTGTAATCTATGCGGGTGATCTGGGCATCGCTCTGCCCGATTATGTTGGGTCATATGCTTCGGCAACCGAGCGTGCCGAGATTTCCGCCCTGATGAAAGGGGCGACGGGAAGCTGGCGAGCCGTGACAGGCAAGGCTGCGCCTTACGATCTGGCGGTGTTCCGGCGTGGCAAGCTGACCACGCATGTAGGTATCGTGATCCGCCACGGCATGATGATCCACATGGAAGGCGAAGACGCGGCCAAGGTCGCAGATTATCGCAGCGGGCGCTGGAGCAGCCGTTTTGTCGGCCATTACAGGCACCATTCAAGAGCCGTTGAAGGGGGTATGCAATGACCGGCATCCCCGTCCTTGCCGCCACCTCCATCGACCCCGGTTGCGCTCGCATTGAGATTACGCTGCCTGAGGGCCTGACGATTGAGCAGATTGTCAGGGCCACGTTGCCCGGTCTCACCGACGCGAACATGGATCGATGCCGCGTCGCACTGGTGACACCGCGCGGCACCGCGATGATCTTGCGGGCAGACTGGCACCGGGTGCGTCCAAACCCCGGCGTGCGGGTGGTCATCCGTCTGATCCCCGGCGAAGGAGGGCTTAAGAGCATCCTGTCGATTGTGGTTTCCATCGCCGCCGTCGCGCTTGGCACGATGTTTGGGGCCCCCTTTGCGGCGATGCTCGGCATCACCGGCGCGAACGCCGCAGCGATTGGCGGCGCTTTGATCAGCGTCGGCGTCAATCTCCTAGGCAACATGTTGATCAATGCGCTGATCCCGCCGGTAAAAGAGGAAAAGCGCCCGAACTACCAGATCAGCGGCTGGCGCAATCGCATGGACCCGGACGGGGCTGTGCCGGTGGTGCTGGGTGAGCTTCGCTATGCGCCGCCCTTCGCCGCCCGGTCTTGGACTGAGATCATTGGCGATTGGCAGTATGTCCATGCCTATTTCAACTTCGGGGAAGGGCAGCTCGAGCTGTCAGAATTCCGTATCGGTGAGACCGCGATCACCGAATATGACGAGGTCGAAAGCGAGATCCGGCTTGGTCTCACCAGTGACGATCCGATCACGCAATATCTCTATCAGATCCTTGAAGAGAGCATTGGCGTCGAAGTCACGCGCCCGCTGATCCGCGACGATCTGGGCGAACCAGTCGATGGTGATCCTACCGAAGAAAAACCTGTGGTCCGCACCACCGGCGCTGATGCCAGCCAAGCCTCCATTATTCTGGCGTGGCCCGCTGGACTGGTCAAAATTAACGACAAGGGCAAGCGGCGCACCCGGAGCGTCAGTATTCGCATCCGGCAACGGCTTGTCCAAGACGAGGATTGGCTCGATGTCACCACGCTGACGATCAGCGCCAAGAAGGCCGAAGGTTTCTACCGCCAGCACACTTGGGCGCTGCCCAGCCGGGGCCGTTGGCAGATCGAGCTGACCATGCTGACAGATGAGACCGATAGCACCTCGGTTCAGCAACGCACGGTGTGGGCAGCACTGCAAACCATCCGGCCAGAGAAGCCGATCAACTATCCGCACCCCTTGGCGCTGGTGGCGTTGCGGGTCAAAGCCACGCATCAGCTCAATGGTGCGCTCGACAATTTCAGCGCACTGGTGAAGCGGGTTTGCCTCGATTGGGACCATGTCACCAGCGCTTGGGTGATGCGCGCCACCTCGAACCCGGCGAGCCTGCTGCGCTTTGTGCTGCAGTGCCCCGCCAACCCGAAAATCCCGGCCGACGCAGAGATCGATCTCGAGTTGCTGGCCGAGTGGCATGATTTCTGCCGCCTGCGCGGTCTGCATTACAACCGGGTGCTGGAGCAAGCGGGCAGCACCCTGCGCGATATCCTGACGGAGGTGGCAGCAGCCGGTCGCGCCACACCACGCCATGACGGTTTGCGCTGGGGCGTCGTCATCGACCGCCCGGCCGAGCTGATCGTCGATCACATCAGTCCGCGCAACAGCTGGAACTTCAGTTGCCGCCGCACCTATGCCGAAAAGCCGCATGCCTTCGTCGTCAAATTCGCGGACGAGAGCAACGATTTCAAAGAGGCGCAGCGCATCATCCGCCGCCCCGGTTACGGCGGCGATATCACCCTGTTGGAGACGCTCGATCTGCCCGGCCTGACCAATGCCGAGATTGTATACCGCGAAGCATTGCGGCGGTTCTTTGAGGCCGAATATCGCCCGGATGTGTTCGAGATAACGCAGGAGAGCGCGATCCGCGCCGCCACGCGCGGCGATACGCTGGCGATGAGCCATGACGTGCTCACCAGCACCCAATGGGCAGGCCGGGTGCGCGGCGTTGTGGGCAATCTCGTCGAACTGGACGAGACGGTGACGATGGTCGAAGGCCAAACCTACGGCCTGCGCTTTCGCGTCGGCTTGACCGAAGAAGACACCATCGGACAGAGCCTCGTGCGCACCGTCGCCACGGCGGCCGGGGAAACCAACACGCTTATGCTGACCGGCACCGGCGCTGTGCCGGATTTCGGTGACATCGTGCATTTCGGCCCGGCCGCGTCAGAAAGCGCGATGGTGATCGTCACCGGCGTCGAGACGACGCAGGATCAGTGCTCGATCATCCGCGCCGTCGCCGCCGCCCCGGAAATCGACACGCTGACCGCCGAGGCGGTAGTGCCAGAATGGTCAAGCCGCGTCGGTAGTGATCTGGACCCGTCAGCTTTGGCACCGGCAACGCCGTCTTTCGCCTCCATCGTATCTGGTGTGGACGGCACCGATGACCCTGACCTGATCATCCTACGGTTCGCGGCGGGGGAAGGGACGATCTCGCCCGCCAGCTATCAACTCGACCATCGCCTGTCGGGCGCGGGCAGTTGGACCACGGTCACGATCTCGGCCGCAGAGGGCGGCGCTGAGATTGCCAGCTATGTTCACAGTGACCTTGTGCAATTCCGCCTGCGGGCGGTATCGGCGGCGGGCGTGCAGAGCGGCAATTCCACGACGGTCACCATCACGGTCGGCGGTAGTGATTTGCCGCTGCCCGGATCGCTCGGCACCGGCATCACGGTCGAGACCCTGCTCGGCGGCGCGCGCCTGACCGTCATCACGCCGGTGGACGCCAATCTGGCGCAGGTTCAGATCTACCATTCGCTGAGCGGCACCTTGAACCGGGCGACCGATGCTTACGGGTCTGCCTATGCCGCAGAGGGGGCGCGCAGCTATCTGTTGCCGGTGGGCGATCAGACCCGCGTCAACAAATTCGCCAATCCGGCATTTTCTGACGCCTCCGCTTGGACGATCCCGACGGACGTCTCCATCGCTTCGGGCGTGGCCACCAAGGTCGCAGGTGCTTCGAACCGGCATTTGACGCAAGCCCCGGCACTGACGGCCGGAGATACGCTGCGTGTGGCCTTCGGCCTCACGGCGTGGACGGCTGGCAATGTGCGGATGCGCTGCCTTGGCACCACGACAGCAGACGCGATTGTCTCCTCGGTGGATGGCAACTATCGCGGCAGCTTGGTCGTCCCCAGCACGCCCGGCGCAATCGGCCCGCTGTTTAACGCCACCTCGGCAGGCTCGATCGACAATGTCATCGCTTATATCGCCACCCCGGCCTGTCTGCCGCAAGGCCTGCAGTACCTCTGGCTTGAACCCCAAAACAGCGATGGCGCACCCGGCCCGGTGGCTGGCCCCTTCGCAATCACAATCGACTAGGAGAGCATCATGGACGCTGGCTTAACAACTGACCAACTGGACCCGGCCACCGTCGTGGACAGCATTCTGGCCAATCGCAACGGCTCGACGGTGCAGATCGATCTGATCCGGTTTCTGGCCCTGCTCGCCGCGATGTTGGGGCCAAGCTATGCCACGCGGGCCGAACTCTATGCCGATCTGAACTGGCCAGCCGGTGCGCCCGGCTATGTGCGCGGCGATGCGACGACCGCCTATAACGGCGTCTACAAGAAAGCCGGGGCTTTCGGGGAAGGCAGCTGGGGACGGATTGGCGATTTGCCGTCGGGGGCCGTCGAGGCGGCACAGCTTGCGGAGCTTGAAGACGCCGTCGCGCTGCGGGCTCTGTCGGCCAGCCCCGAGCTGACCGGCACGCCCACGGCTCCGACCGCAGCCCCCGGCACCAACACGACCCAGATCGCCACCACGGCGTTCATCAAGGCGGCGTTGGACGCCTTGGTCGCAGCAGCGCCGGGGACGCTCGACACGCTGAATGAGCTGGCAACGGCTCTGGGCGGGGACGCCAACTTTGCGGCC
>Ga0208426_1000033_pt1 | contig 36907 bp, 56 predicted proteins | sample DEB19_08_DNA_6_FD_184524 | JGI IMG/M metagenome (GOLD analysis project Ga0208426, IMG submission 184524) | Aqueous microbial communities from the Delaware River and Bay under freshwater to marine salinity gradient to study organic matter... | ecosystem: Environmental > Aquatic > Marine > Coastal...
CCGCCGCGCCGCCCAGGCCCGCCACACCCAGCTGGCCATGCTGGCCCGCCTGCAGGCGTTTGACGACGCCGTGGCCCAGCACATGACGCACGGCGCCATGTCGGGCGCCGACCCGCTGACCGACAGCCTGTACGGCCAGCTAGAAGCGCCGGCCGCTGAAGGCGGGCTGCCCGCCACACCCTACCCCGCCGGCCAGGCACCCCAGCGCGAGCACCGCGGCTGGTGGCTGACCGGCATCACCCTGCTGGCCGCCCTGGTCAGCCTGGCCCTGCTGACCCCGGGAGCATCTGCATGACCATGCCCACCATGGCGCAGCCGCGCCACTTCGCTGGCGAGATCACCGCCCTCACCCTGGGCTGCTGCCTGGGCCTGCACCGCATGGAGGTGCAGCTGACCGACGACGACGGCGGCCAGCACACGGTGTACCTGGGCTACGGGCGCGGCGCAGATGCCGAGCGCTACGCCCGCCAGCAGTACGAACGCCTGAGCGTGGGCCAGTGGGTGCACGGCAGCGCCACGTTGATGCACCGCACCCCCGGCCTGACCGAGTGGGCCGGCCATGTGCCGCCGCTGCAGCCCTGCCAGCGCCGGCACCGGTTCAGCACCGCCAGCAGGGCGGCGGCATGGCCGGCCCGCTGATCATCGGCCTGACCGGCCACGCCGGCGCCGGCAAAGACAGCGCGGCCCTGTGCCTGCTGGCCAGCGCCTGGCGCAGCATCGCGTTTGCGGATGCGCTGCGCGTGGAGATTGCTGCCGCCTGGCGCATCGACGTGCGCATGCTCACCGAGCGGGCCACGAAAGACACGCCGATGCGCGCCCTGTGCGTGGGCCAGGCTGACCACCGCGACTGGCTGGCGTTTGCGTGCGCCCAGGGCTGGAACCTGCTGGAGCCGCGCAGCCCGCGCTGGGCCATGCAGCGCTGGGGCGAGTTTCGCCGTGGCATGGCTGCTGACTGGTGGGTGCGGCACGTCGAGGTGTGGCTGACCAACCAACAGCGCAACAACCACCCGGGCCTGGTCGTGACCGACGTGCGCATGGCCAATGAAGCGCAGATGCTGCGCAGCATGGGCGGCTGGCTGGTGCGCGTGCACCGCCCCGGCGCCGGCCTGCAGGCACGCGACACCGCCAGCCACCAGAGTGAGCAGCACACCGCCCTGCAGGTCGACGACGACATCGACAACAGCGGCACGCTGCACGATCTGCACCTGCAGGTCGATGCGCTGGTGCAGCGGCTGCGCGCCCGGGTGGCCGCCGCGCACGGCGCTGAGCTGCTGAGCACGCGGGGCGCAACATGAGCCGCCGCGCCCGCAAATACCACCCGAAGCCGGTGCACAGCAACGCGGTGCAGATCGCCCTGGCGCGCGTGAAGCCGCTCAGCGGCGCAGACGTGGCCGGGCAGACAGCCCTGGTGCAGCACGCGCTGCAGCAGTTCTGCCAGGGCATCAACTGCGATGCCCACTGGTGCAGCCTGGCCGACACCGCCAACATGGCCGAGACACTGGCCGGCATGGGCCTGGGCAGCGGCGACGACGCCACCCGCGTGATCGAGCTGGCGCAGCGCGCCCTGGCTGATGTGCACCAGCGCCACACCCAGCGCGGCAGCTGGACGCTGTACGCCGACGAGATCGACGCGCTGCACTGGCTGGTGCGCCTGCACTGCACCGCACAGCTGCCGGCCTGCAGCTATGGCGAACTTGGCGACGCCATGGCAGCCACCCGCAACCGCATGCAGCAGGCCCTGGCCGGTAACGCGCCGCGCGGCGCGCTGGTGATCGACGGCGGCATGGGCACATCCACCACCTGAACGGAACCCACCAGATGCTGATACAGAAGACTTGCGGCGTGCAGCAGCGCGCCGGCAACGACCGCCGAGCCGTGACCCTGCGCGACGTGGTGCGCCGACTGGTGATCGAACGCGGCCACTTGGGCGTCACCAATGAACTGGTGCGCCATGAAGCCCGCTGCCTGGGCCCGATGGCATCGTCGGCGCTGGCCGCGATGACGAGGGCCGGCGAGATCTGGGCCGCCAAGGCGCCCGGCAGTCTGACGCACTGGTTTGCATCGGCCGAGCTGGCCGCCCGCTGGCGGGGCCGGCCGCGCCAGCAGGCGCAGACGCTCACGCAACCGGGGCAGCACCCGCGCCAGCGCATGCCAGGCGCACCACGCATGCAGGAGCCCACCGACGCCCAGAACGCGCCGCAGGTGCGCCGCCAGCAGCCCGTGGTGCGGATCGCCCACCGCGCAGACACCACCGACGCGCCGACGACCGTGCCGCCCGGCGTTGTGCTGCAGCGCGTGCATGCGCCACGACACGACTCGCGCTACCAATGCGCGCCCGGCGAGCGCCCGCACGGCGCCGGGTTCGCCGCTGCCGGCATCGGCCGCGACGTGACCACCGGCCAGCCATGGGCGCAGCGCGCATGAAAACCGAAACGATCACCTGGCACGAACTGCCGGCCGACGGCATGCCCGACGCCGAAACCACTGTGCTGCTGGAACTGCGCGAGCTGGACGGTGACGGCACCAAGGTTCAGACCGGCTGGCTGGCCCAGTCGGGCTGGGTCGACATCAACGCATGGCCGATCGAGGCTGGCCGCGTCGTCGCCTGGGCTGACGTGCCTGGCGGGACCGCTGCAGCATGAACCACACAGAACTGATTGCGCGGTTGTCCGCCATGTGGGCACAGCTCGACCCTGTGGACGAGTGGCGGCCAGTTATCCGCGATGCAATCGACGCGCTGACCCCGCCCGCTGCAGGGGTGCCGGTTGAGCGAATGCTCAGGCCTTTGGTTTGGGCACGGAAGGACCAACTGCAACATGCCAGCACGCGAGGCGGACTGATGTGCGCCATGTACCCGAACACCGACCGGCGCGCAGACCTGCAGCCGCTGTATGACCAAGCTGCGCTAGGCGCCGCGCTGAACCTGTGGCCGCGCGACTGCCGTTTGTGCGCGAACTTCACGACGCAGGCAGGAGGGTGCGTGTCCGTGGTTCAGTGCGTGGACAGCATGCAATTCACGGCGACCACGCCGCGCCAGTATTGGGCGTCGGCGCCTAACGGCCAGGCCCAACGGCTGCCGTAGGCAGTCCGTTGCAGCCGTTGTTGGGCGTTGGTTGCTGACGCTGAACTTTACATTGTGGGCAGTACGAAAACACTAGACAAAGCGCATTTGTGGCAGTACATTAATACCACTGCAGCAAGACGCCGCAGCAACCCAGGAGAGCAACATGACCGCTACCAAGATCCAAATCGGCATCGACACCAGCATTGACACCACCGAAGACGGCTACGACGGCGGCGACGCGGTGATGATCGAATCGCACAACGGCACCGTTTGCATCACTGGCCCGTTTGAGGGCTGGATGGGCTACCAAACGCTGGCTGACCTGCCGATTGAGCAGGCCGATGAAGCCGACGCCCTGGCCCGCAAGATTGCGGCCGACCCCGTTGCCGAACTCACGGCGCTGGGCTATGACTTGGCCGGCTGGTTCAAGCCGCTGTGAACCAAGCTCCGGGAAAGGCCAAGCCGGGGCGCAAGCCCCTGGCCGATGGCGATGGCAAGACCGCCCGTGTGCAACTGAAGCTGACGCCGGCCGCGAAAGCCGATTGGCTGGCGAAAGCCGCCGCTGCCGGTTTGACGCTGCAAGCCTGGGTGGAGTTGCGGTGCAGCGGGAAGCGGTGACGCCCAACGTTGCCAATGAGGCGGGGCAAACGGCGCTGCCGCTGCCGGCTACACCCACAACCAGACCCGCCGTTTGACCTCGCCTCGATTGGCGGGTTAGGCCCTGGTGAACGTAGAGGGAACAAATGAACCGCATGGAGCAACTGCTGGCGTTCTGCGATTGGGAGCGGAAGCACAACCCGCACCCGGAAGGCAAGCCGCATGTGGCGGAGTGGGCTGCTGCTGAGATTGAACGGCTGAACGGAGAAGTTGCGCTGTTGCGCGCCACGATGGAAGGCGCCACCTACCAACTGAGCAAGGCGCGCATTTGGGGCGGCATGGAGTGGCATTACAACCCGTTGCACCCAATGCACTACAGGCCGGCGCTTGATCGTCTGCGCGAAGTGCTGGACGGGCCTAACGCTGTAGCTCACCGGACCCTGGAGGCGGAACGCCGCAAGGGGTCCGGTGCAGCGTAGTGTTAGCGGGCCGGTGGCTTAGCGCGCAGCAGCACCGCACGCGCCCACTCTAGGCCATGCTCATCGATCTTTGCCCACACCGCTGGAGGCATGCGGATAGACCGCTGCACCAGGCGCTTGGCTTCCGGGATGGGTGGGCGCCCGCCCTTGTTCTTTGGCTGTTCCATGCGGGCAGTATACGTGATGCACAAACCGCTTGCGCTTGCTTTGTTTGTGTGATTCAATAACACCCATCGACACACCAACCGGAGCAAGCAACATGCAAACCACCCACCTGCAAAACATTGGCAAAGTAGCCGCGAAGCCCGCCGAACAGATCAAGGCCGGCGACGTGCTGGTTTGGAACTTCGGCAGCACCAGCGAAGTGCTGGCTGTTGAGCGCACCGCCAAGACTGTTGTGGTGAAGCTGTCGGGCGGCTACAGCCGTCGCTTTGGCGCCTCCCGCCTGGTGGCGGTGCAATGAAGGCGCACCTGGTGAAGATTCAGCGGGTAGCGACCGCTGCCCGCGAATACGACGCGGTGACGGTGTATGTAGGTGATCTGCGCCTGCGCTGCGATGCTATTGACGACCGAACGATCAGGCTGGCACGAAGGCTGGCAGAGGATTGCGGTGCGACGTTCATGTACGACGAACACAACGCCGAGCGAGTGCGGGCGGCTTGCGCGATTGCCGGCTAACGTTGGAGCTAAGGCGCCGACGTAGGGCCGCAGGCCCGTAGGAGGTCGCCTTGAGCGACCAGTTAGGCATCAACGTGGAGAAACAAGCATGGAAGAGTGGGAAGAAGTCGATATACCGACACACCGGCTGAAAGATGCGAAGTGGGTTGCCACCGTGGCCGAGATTCGCAACAACGCCACGGGCGTGGTTCGCGAGTACCAGGACAACTCCATCATGGAAGACGGCGCGCCCGAGCCGAGCTCTTTCATGTGGGAAGACGGCAACTACGCCTGCGACTGCAACCGCAAACTGTTTTTTGCTAGAGCGGCTGGCGAGGATGAGGATTGGGAAAGCGAATGCAGCGATGGCCTCTACTCCGTTCGCGTGCGGAACAAGAAAAGTGGCCGCGTGTTCTACAGCGAATTTGATGCCTAACGTGGCCGGTAACCGGCCTGGCCCGGCTTGCCGGGACAGGTCCGGTTGACCCGCCAGTTAGCCGGCACTGGTGAAACGCCGGCACCTGCCTGAAAGGGCTGATACCTTGAACCAAGAGCAGATTGCCCGAGTGGCACACGAAGTGAACCGCGCCTATTGCCAGGCGCTGGGCGACCACAGCCAGCCAGCATGGGAAGACGCGCCGCAGTGGCAGCGCGACAGCGCCATGCTGGGCGTGAAGCTGCACACCGAAAACCCCGGCGCCAGCCCTTCCGCCAGCCATGAAAGCTGGATGGCGCAGAAGGTGGCCGAAGGCTGGGTCTACGGCCCCGAGAAGAAGCCAGAGCTGAAGCAGCACCACTGCATCGTGCCGTTTGACGCGCTGCCGGTGGCGCAGCAGGCGAAGGACTACATATTTCGCGGCGTGGTGCATGCCCTGGCGCACGCGCCGGCCACAGTTGCCGCATAGGTGCGCAGATGCCGGGCATGCAGGTATTGGTGTCCGGCTAACGTTCGAGCTAAGCAGGAGACAACGGCGTGACCATGCTGGACGAAGCCACAGAAGCGAGCGCCGTTGGCTCTCTGCTTGAGCGAGGAGTTATGCGCCCGGTGGAGTGCTTACGGACCGTGGCGGCCCTCTATGTTGAGCCGAAGGGCTGCTATGTGGGCGTGCCGGGTGTTGATGCTTGGGACGAAGCCCGCGATGCCCGCACCTACAACGGCCCGCACCCGGTGGTAGCGCACCCGCCCTGCCAGCGATGGGGCAGGTTCTGGCACGGCAGCACACGCAAACCGCATCAGTACAAGCTGGGCGACGATGGCGGGTGTTTTGCTGCTGCCCTGGCCGCGCTGCGCCTGAATGGCGGCGCGCTTGAGCACCCGATGGACTCGCATGCGTGGAAGTATTTCAGGCTGAAGAAGCCGCCGCGCAAAGGTGGGTGGGTTGAGGCCGCGCCAGGCTTGTGGACATGCTGCGTGTACCAGGGCCACTACGGGCACCTTGCCGGCAAAGGAACATGGCTGCTTGTGGCTGGCGTGCCAAAGCGCCTGCTTCCCGAACTGCGCTGGGGCAAGACACCGCAGCGGCTGCACCCTCGCGCCGTGGAGTTGCACGGCTACGAGAAAGCGCGGCGCATTGGAATGATGGCGATGGTGGGCGGCAATGACAAAACTGCGATTCGCAACGGCACGCCGCCTGAGTTCCGAGACTTGCTGATTGAGATTGCGCGCAGCGCAGTGAACCCGGTGGAGCAAGGTGCCGCCGCGCTGGCCCTGTTGAAGCGCATCCGCTACCACGCGCAGCGGCACGCGCTGCCGCGAGACTGGCTGACGGCAGCAGACGAGGTTTTAGGCACTTGGCATGCGGTGAAACTCACCCATTCCGAGATAGGCGCATAACGCCAGGTTAAGCGGGAGACAACAGCCGTGACCAAGTATGAAGACGCGCAAGTGGTGGCCGCTGTTGGCTCTCCGCTTGAACCGACAGTTAGCCGTCATGCCGCGCCGCGCGTGATAGCGCAGTTTTCCTGCGGCGCTGCCTCGGCGGTGGCTACCAAGATGGCGCTGGCCCAGTACAAGGGCGCAGAGGTGGTGATTGCCAATGCGTTTTTGGTGGAAGAGGATGAAGACAACCGCCGCTTCTTGGCCGACTGCGAAGACTGGTTCGGTCAGCGCGCCCTGCAACTGCGGGATGAGAAGTACGGGGCCAGCGCCGACGAGGTGTGGCGGCGCAAGCGGTTCATGAAGGGGCGCAAGGGTGCGCCGTGCTCTGGCGAACTGAAGCGCAAGGTGCTGGACAAGGTGAAACGCCCCGACGATGTGCTGATATTTGGCTTCACCGCCGAAGAAGCAGACCGCTTCGATGACTTCCAAGAGCGCAACCCGCAACTGAAAGCCACTGCGCCGCTGGTGGAGAACGGGATTGGGAAGGCCGACTGTCTTGCGATGGTGCAGCGGGCCAGCATCAAGCTGCCGCTAGCCTACCGCCAGGGCTACAGCAACGCGAACTGCACCGGCTGCCCCAAGGGCGGCGAGGGCTACTGGAACCACGTTCGCAAGGTTCACCCGCTGGTGTTCCGTGCGCGCCTGGAGCGGCAGGAATCCATCGGCCCAGGCGCGTACTTCTTCCGCGACCGCGACACCGAAGAACGCTTCGGGTTGAAGGACTTGGACCCGAAGGCGGGCCGCCACGATGAACCGATGCCAGCGTGCAGTTTCTTCTGCGAGCTGGGCGAACAAGAGTACGCCGCCTCATGACGGCTAACGTTTGAGCTAACCGGAAAACCCGGCAGCTACAGAAGATGATAGGCGCCACGGTGCCGCCTGCCGGGGTTTTCCGGTTGAGCGAATGGTTAGGCCACGCATTGGTGGCAAGTGAGGAACGACATGAGAAGCACACTGTTGGCTGCAACCGCGTTGTCGGTGATGGCTGGTATGGGAGCGATTTCGCAGTCAATGCCTGCACCGCGCAAGGACAGCAACCGCGACTACAGGGACGCAGACATTGAGCGCGCCTTCGCTCGAAACGAGCGCCCGGCACCAGGCCCCGAAGAAGTGAAGCGTGCGGCGGTGCGCGCCGAGATTGCAGCGCACAACGCCGAAGTCGAGCGCCGCAAGGCCGAGAAGCGCGCTCGCAGGCTGACCCGCTGAATTGCGGGGCCTAACGTTGCCGATGAGGCGGGGCAAACGGCCGCGCCGTGATGGCAGATGAACAAACCGCCCCGCCGTTTGACCTCGCCTCGATTGGCGGGTTAGGCGTGGCGAACGAAGCGAAAGGACATGGAATGACTGAATGGACCAAGCCGGAATACAGGGTTGTGCGCGACAACTACAACGGCTATGAGGTGCAGATTCGGCGCTGGTGGCATTGGCCGTTTTGGTGGCAAGCGGCTGGGAGCAACACCCACTCAAGCGTGGAAGCCGCAGAGACGTTTGCGGAGGGGCACGCACGCGCACGCGGCCCCGTGAAGCATCTCGGGAGGCTGGGCGCCTAACGTTTGAGCTAACCGGAAAACCCGGCAGCTACAGAAGATGGAAGGCACCACGGTGCCGCCTGCCGGGGTTTTCCGGTTGAGCGAATGGTTAGGCCTGGTGGCCGAAGGGGAAGACGATGGAATTTGCTATGGGGATTTTGATTGGGTTTCTGCTGATGATGCTCTTGATTGGCATTGCCGTCTGGGGAATGCACATGGGCCTTGAACTTGCTGTGGACGGCACAAAGAAGAAAGGCCACTTCTGCGCCTATGGCAAAAAGTGGAAAGTTGTTGAGACACCCGAGGCCTAGGGGCCTAACGTTTGAGCTAACCGGAAAACCCGGCAGCTACCGAATATGCAAGGCGCCACGGTGCCGCCTGCCGGGGTTTTCCGGTTGAGCGAATGGTTAGGCCTGGCGGCCGAAGGGGAAGAACGATGACAAGCTGGATTCTGGTACTCACGATTTTGACCAGCGGCCACGGCGCAGCACTGACAAACGTGCCCGGCTTCACGGCGCAGCAAGACTGCGCGGCAGCAGCAGCCGAGTGGCTCCGCGCAATGAACGCCCAGCCCGGAGGCTTCCGCTACTACAGCGCAATCTGTCTGCCGCAGAAGAGGGCCTAACGTTGCCGGTAACCGGATTGACCCGGCTTGCCGGGGCAATTCCGGTTGAGCGGCGTGTTGGGCGTTGTTGCCGGAGCGCGTGTCTTTACATTGGTGGCAGTACGAAAACACTAGACAAGGCGCATTGTTGGCAGTACATTAACACCACTGCAGCAAGTCGCCGCAGCAACCCACAGGAGAGCAACATGACAGAAGTTCAAGCCCTGCAAGCCGAAGCCACCCGCCAAGATGCGATTGCTCAGGCCCTGCGCGCCGATGTGCAAACCGCAGAAGCTGCCGCCGCCGCGATCACGGACCAAGATTCGACCGAAGCAGGCATTGCCTGGGCGCGTGCGGGCGGATTGCGCCACGCAATGGACGAAGCCATCGAAGCCATGCGCAAGGCTCACCGCGATGCAGCTGACATCGAAGACCCGGACGGCCTGCGGGCGGAAGCATGAACCAAGCCCCGGAGAAAGCCAAGCCGGGGCGCAAGCCCCTGGCCGATGGCGAGGGCAAGACGGCCCGCGTGCAACTGAAGCTCACGCCGGCCGACAAAGCCGATTGGCTGGCAAAGGCAGCCGCTGCCGGTTTGACGCTGCAGGCGTGGGTAGAGAAGCGGTGCAGCGGTAAGCGATGACGCCCAACTAGTCGATATGCCAACTTTCCAAACTCCGAACCGATGGCGCCGCTACAACGCCACACCAGGCGCACACCAGCGCCGGCAGCGTGCGCGGGAAGCCGCCAGCATTGCAGGCCCCGCGCCGGCCTACCCGCCGACCGCCCCACTGCATGGCGACTGGCTGGGCGGCTGCATCAACGGACAGACCGTGATCGTGCGGCTGATGCGCGATCCGTCGCACAGGTCAGACCAATGGGCCGCCGAGATCGACGGCGGAACGGTGGCCGATGCTGCTGGCTTGACGCGGCTGTGGGCGCTGCTGCATCCGCGCTGGGGCAAGGCGCCGAGCAAGCGGGCATTGGCGACGATGCAAGAACGCTGGACCGACCGAGACGAACACGACGCCGCAATGGCGTGAGGACACCATGAGCAACACTGACGAACTTTGCGCCGCTGCACAACAGGCCCTGGTGGCAATGGAGAAGTACCCGGTCACGGTGAATCACTGGAAAGCGGTGCTGCTGCCTGCCGCTGATGCACTGCGCGCCGCCCTGGCGCAGCAGCCCGCCGCCCCTGACCGCTGGAATGAGGGGTTCAAGCACGGCCAGTGGCTGGCGAAGCACTCCGCCCCTGTTGTGGAGCGCGCAGACTCTGCAACGCCTGTTGTGGAGCGTAGCGCCGGGAATGTGAGCGACAACGCCGCCCCTGTGGCGCCTGCCCGCTGGTACTGCGTGACCAACTACGGAGGCGCCACGCTGTGCACTGGCCGCGACGATGCCGCCGAGGTGGCGGCCGAGCAGGACATCGCCATTCCGCGCCATGGGCCGCACCGGGCCGTGATGCTGGCAGAAGTGCCGCCTGCGCGAGTGCCGCTGACCGAGGCGGAGATTGCGTCAATGCAGCGCAAAGCAAACACAACCGGCGTTCAGTTTTTACAGTCGTCAACCGTGCGATGGATCGTTCGCGCCATCGAAGCCGCCCACGGCATCACGGCGCAAGGAGAACTGAAGTGACCGACGCACTGCACATTGCTGACGGCTACTCAGCCCGCCCCTACGGTGACGGCTACATCATCCACCACGAAAGCGGAGGCGCCTGGGCGGCTGATCTGGCGATGGTTGCCGCCGTGCTGGAGATTGCCCGCCTGCGCGCAGCCGACGACGCCCACCGTGCCGCATTTGCAGCGATCTACACCGCGCTGCAACCGGCTGACCCCGACCGCGCCACATGGCCGGCTGAGATTGCCCGCCTGCGCGCCATGCTGGCCGCCGTCATTGTTGGGAACCGGACATCATGAGCACCCTGCTGGAGGTTCTGGGCCTGGTGCTGCTGATCCTGCTGGTGGTCGCCCTGTGGTTCGTGTTCCGAGGCGACCCGAGCCTGATCGATCTGTGGCACCGGGCCGCGATGCAGGCCGCTGGAGGTGTGCGGTGAAGGTCAGGATGATCAAGCGGCGCCACGACCGGCGCACCACCTTCAAGGCGCTGCTGTGGGCCGGCATGAACGACGAAATGCGCTGGCACACGCTGGAGTACGACGGCGATGACCCATGGGACGACGACATGCCCGGCGACGCATGCCTGCACTGCCACGGCGACGGCATGGACCCGGACTGCGACTACCTGTTGCAGTGCCCGGACTGCGGCGGGAGTTGGTGATGGCGGCAGTAACGCTGCATTTCCGAGCCGACCGCCTGCACAAGACCTGCGGCGTGTGCGGGGCGGATCTGAACCGGCGCGTCAGCCGCTGGTGGCTGACGAACTGCTGGACGGCCGACCCGAAGGAATACCGCGCGCAGCAGAGCTGCCACCCGGCAGAGACTGTGCGGCCCTGCGGAGTACTGGACCGCAGCAAGACGCCCAACCGACGGAGATAAGCCGCCGGCCGCCGGCCGCCTGCGGGCGGTCGGCTTGATCGACCTGTTCGGCCTCTGGCGCCGAAGCGAAAGGACTGTGATGAGCCTGAACTACCGAGAGACTGACGACGAGTGCCCCGGTTGCGGAGCGACTGCCCGCGGCAGGCGAGACAACAAGCCGAACTCTCCGCAGGGGTTGAGCGAGTGCCCGCAATGCGGCGCAGAGAAATGCTGCATGTGTGACATGGGCGATGACGTGGAATGCGCCTCGTGCGACCTAGGCGACGAGTAGGGCCTAACGTCATGCTAGCCGGCGCGTAGCGTCCGGCTGAGCTGGGGTTGGGCGGCTGTGCGACGAAGCGAAGGACGAATGATGAGCATGGACTACATCCGCCGCACCTACGGTGTGCCGGCCAAACGCGGGATGACCGTCACCATCTGCGGCGACGGAACGCGCTTCCAGGCGCGCATCGTCGGGTCTCGCGGGCAGTACCTGCGGCTATGGATTCCAGGCGGCAAGCGCTCGCACCTGTACCACCCGACCGATTCGCTGGAGTACCCGGCCGCAGCAAAGGGCAAGACGCCCAACGGCTGAACTCACCGGACGGCCCGGCCTGCCGGGCAGGTCCGGTGCAGTGACGTGTTGGGCGGCTGGTTGATTGACGAACAGGAACAAGCATGCTGAAACCTGAACACCTAGACGGCGCACTGCGGCAAGAACAGATGCAGGAGCGGGCGGATTGGAGAGCCGCCAACGAACCCGGCAGCGCGTCAGCTTCTCCATGGGAGCGCGGGCGCCTGGATGCGCTTGCCGGCAAAGCGGCGCCCGACCTTGTGCGCCCGGACGGCGCGTGGTCGGCACGGCTGTACGCGGCGGGGTGGGATCGCGGGGCGGAGCGGCGCAAGACGACCAACGTTTGAGCTAACCGGACCGGCCAGGCGCCGGGATGGTGACAGATGAACAGGACGGACCGCCTGGCTGGGTCCGGTTGAGCGAATGGTTAGGCCCGGCTCAGAAGCGCGCCAAGAATTGACCGCTGCCCTGGACAAAAGCGGCAGTGTGGTGCTGATAGACGTGGATGGCGAAATCCTGTTTTACGCGGCAGACGGCAAGATGAAGGTGCAGCGGCTGGGCCAGGAGTGCGAGGGTTGCATTGCTGCGAATATGAAGCTGGCCGATGCTGTGGCGCAGGCATGGAACGCGAAACTCAAGCGCGCCGCTGACCCAACGAACAGCCGCCCGCGCTGTGGTCTTGGGGCCTAACGCTTGAAGTGAGGCGCCTTTGACGGCGCGAAGAAAGGACGACGATGAACCAACATGACACGCCGGCAAAGGTCGCCTCGACTGATGGGTTAGGCCCGCTGGTTGCTGACGCGCTGACAGCCGCAGACGAATACGCGGAAGCAGCCGGCCACGCCGAGTGCTGGACGGGCACGCGCGCCAGCTACAACCAGCACCTAGCCGATGCGCGCACCAAGGCGCGCCAGGCCATTGATGCGGCCGTGGCCGCAGAGCGCGGGCGGTGGGAAGCCTTGCTTGAAGATCGCGCCCAGATTCATGGCGAGTCGTCGCGCATCTATGCGCGCCTAGCGAGCGCTGTGCGCGCCGGGGCCGGTGACATTGTTTTGGGGCAACTGCTTCGCGCCGAGGTGCAGGGAAGAGGGCCTAACGGCTGAACTCACCGGACCGGCCAGGCGCCGGGGTGGTGACAAACGCGGACCCGCCCCGCCTGGCTGGGTCCGGTGCAGTGATGGGTTAGGCCTGGTGGCCGAAGGGGAAGAACGATGGACATGCGACAGACGCTGCCGGAACTGTGGCGCAGTCACGATGGCTTGTGGTGGATTGGGCAGGCCGTGGCGTTGATGCTGGCCCTGTCGCTTCTGTTCAACGGCTACGGCGGCCCCGTTGCTGCGGCTGTTGGCTACGCGCTGGCAGTGCTGGTTGACATCCGCGAGGCGGTGTCGAAGCGGGCCTAACGGCTGAACTCACCGGACCGGCCGGCCTGCCGGCTGGGTCCGGTGCAGTGGGTTAGGCGTGGTGAACGAAGGGGAAGAACGATGCAATGCAAGAACTGCGGCAAGGCCGCCGACCAGCACAACGCCAAAACTCGGGCATGCCCCGGCGGCCGGAAGCACCGGACGCACGGTTACCCGTGGTTCCACCAGACGCAGGTTTTTGAAGCGCACAAGCAGTGCCCCAACAAGCGTGGCGGTGTGTGCGGCAAGGCTGGCCCGTGCTTGAGCCCAGCATGTGGTGGCTGACGCCTAACGTTTGAGCTAACCGGAAAACCCGGCAGCTACCGAATTGAGAAGCGCTGCGGCGCGGCCTGCCGGGGTTTTCCGGTTGAGCGAATGGTTAGGGCTGTTGTTGGAGAAACGTGATGAACAAGCGCTTCGTGCGCTGGGCCGGCCTCAAACACCCGGCCACGCTGGGCGGCGATGTCGTCGAGCGCTGGCTAGGGCCCCGATCTATTGCCTGACAACACCTTGCAGCGGCACCACCCTGCCCGCTCATTCAGGCTCGGCCTGCAGCCCTGCTGGCACGCCGTGCCGCCACCTGGCTGCAGACAGGGTCAACCACACCAGCACCGCAAGCACCAGCACCGTCTTGCCAGCCATCGCCGGCAGCACCAGGCTGAAGCTGAGCCCCGCGAACATCACCAGGTGCTGCATGCGCACTGGCGCCGGCGTGGCCCGCGTCATCTTGGCAGCGCGGCAAATGATGGAGAACATGGCCATGATGGTGGCCACAGCCTGGGTGATCAACAACAGGTCAGCATTCATTGATCAACCCCAAGGCGACAGGTGATGAATTTCTTGGCCAGGCCGCCGGCCCAGGCTGCAACGCCCGGCCAGTCGTGCCCGATGTACGCAATGCCGCCACTGATGGGCACCAGCAGGTAGCGCGGGTCGATCTGCAGGCCGGCCTGGTCGAATGCGTCCGAGGCAAGCGCAGCCAGCGCACCGGTGAGCAGCACCGACAGCATGGTCAGCAGCAAGATGAAGCCAAGCGCCTGCATGCGGGTGCTGCCCTCTCGGCGCATCTCGGCGCCGACGGCGCCCACTAGGGCCGATGCGATGATCACCGCATAGGGGCCGGCGTAGCGTGCCACCTCGTCACCAGCCAGCGCACCAATGGCGACAACTGCAACGGTCACCACGTCGAGCTGGATCTGTTCTGCTGGTGGCGTCATTTCGTCCCTTTGACCATGGCTTGCCGATACACCACCAGGGCGGCCAGGGCGCCCAAGCTGAGCCCGATCAGCCCCATGGGCAAACCGAATCGATCACTGCACCGGCTGCCGGTGTCCACCGGCCACGGCTCCAGCATCCACAGCAGGCCGCAGCCCACCACCTGGGCATCCTCGAAGCACCACCAGAGCGACGCCGCAGTGACGGCCCAGCTGCGGTATGCCAGGGCCACCAGCGCCAGCAGTACCAGCCGGCCCAGGGCACTGCCCATGTTCCATGCTTCGGCCTGCAGCGCCTCTGGTACGTGCCCCCAGGCGTAGAAGACCACCCAGCAGCACAGCAACATCAGCGCGGCCGGCACATGGTGCGGCTGCCGCTCCCACCGATCCAGCAGATCGAGCAGCTGAGCCCAGGCGGTGCGCGGCGTGATGGGGCGCAGCCAAGCCATGGCAGCGCGGGCCGCTCGCATCACTTGGGCACCACCGGCTTGGTGGGGCCGCCGCCGCCGCGCTGGGCTTGCTGGTCTGGGTCGTCCTTGTCCCGCATCCTCATACTGCGCAAACCTCTGATGCAAATGGCCACGACAACGGCTGCAACAAGAATGCAGCGGCCATAAATTAGATACATGCTTGCTCCTTAAACTTGGGCCGTCATCTTGAGGGTGGACTTGAAATGTCGCCTGCCGGGCAACAATGGCGCATGAAAGCTATCAACCTGCCCGGAGTCCTTGTCGCCGCCATCATGACCGCTTGCGGTGGTGGTGGTGGTGGAGACCTGCAAAACACGCAGGCTGCGGCTTGCGTCCCAAAAATGCCGGTGCGGCTGTTGATGTTTGGGGATTCGACGTTCAGCGGCACCGGAGCATCCCAGGATTTGAACGGAAACCTGACATACGCTCCAGCGCCAATCATCCAGCGTGCAATGGACCTGCAGTTCGGAGCTGGCGCTGTGCAGGTGCTCAATTACTCGGTGATGGGCAGCTCCAGCGCTGATTTGGTGGCGGGTATCGATGGCGTCAATGCACCGTGGCCCACGCCGGCGTTGGGTGGAGACATCGCCATCATCAACCATGGGATCAACGACCAGTTGCGCCAAACGCCCATTGCGGCATACCGGGCGAACCTTGCGGCCTTTACCGCAGTAGGCATTCCCGTGGTGCTGCAGACGCCAAACCCCACGTTTCGCGGCTGGGAAAGCGTCGCCCACATTCAGGCTGTGCGGGACACCGCGGCAGCTGCTGGCCGCACGCTGGCCGACGTGCACGGGTACATGAGTGGTCTCGCCAACGCTGCGCAATACTTCCCCGACGGAGTGCACCCGAACGACGCCGGGTATCAGCTGATCGTCAACAACGTGACGCTGCCGGCCTTGGTGCCCCTGGTCGCTAAGCTGCGCTGCCAGTGAATTCATGAGCCGTACAGCACCAAGCTGAATCCGCTGTCGGCCGCGACACCCGACGAGTTGAACAACTGGATTCGCACCTGGGTTGTACTCACCCGCAAAACGCGCACCTCGCTTGCGCTGTGCGATCCAGCAACCGCCCGTATACGGCCGGCAGTCGAGGCAATAGGGTGCGACGCGGTGAGAGAAACATCCCCAGTGCCGTTGCGTGACAAGACAAGACCAGGGTCGCTGCTGTCGGAGATCGACCCCGACCCGGTGGTGTCCCCGCACATTGATAGCCTGGGCGATGTCTTGCCGCCGCGAAACTCGGTTTCCGTGACGATCTTGTCGCCCGCTGCGCCACCGCTGACCTGGTTGTCGTAGAAAGTGACTGAGCCGTCCGCCGGCAGGGAGTTTGAAACGGCGGTTGTGTCAAACAGCACATATGATGAGCCAGACTTTGTAATACCGCTGTTTATCACCTTCAGGCCACGGGTGGCACCAGTGGATATTTGCCATATTGCGCTGCAGGTGTTGTTGTAAATGGCAATACCGTCGAACACCACTGGCGTAGTACAAGCGCCAATCACAATAAGCCGGTTCGTCGCTGCGCACCCCTCAATCCAGTTCGCCCCGATGAACTTGAGTAGCTGAATATTGACGGCCGACAGAACTACACCGCCCTGCTCAAAGTCGTTGCTGTCAAACAGCCAGGCTGCCCCCCCACTCAAATCAATGCCGGCTTGGGTAAGAGACCCACAGCGCTGGAAAATGCAGTTCCTTACAGTGTTGAGATTGGTGTAATTTGCGGTCGACGGCGCAAAATGTGAGCGAATTGCGACGAAAGTGCTAGCACCGGCTGCAGGCGGCGTACCGACTCCGTAATACCCAAATGTGCTTTTTTCGATGGTTGCAAAAATAAGATCGGCATTAACACCATATGCCATGTCGTAGTCAAAATCGCAATACGTGATGTGCGGCCTGATCAGATACCCTTCCAACGCGCCGCCGCCAGCACCGACAGCTACCCCTGTGCAGCCTGCCCCCATGAACCGGATGTTCTGCACAACCGGGTCAAAATTTGTCGGAGGAAACTCAAAAATTGTGATTGCGGAAGTGCCATTGATTTTGGCACCCCGCCGACTCAACCCATAAATCTGCGAGTCAGTACGCATCACCAGCTTGGTGCCAGTGTTAAACAGACCATCAGGAAAAATTAACACTGGCTCGGCGGTGATTGCCGCCTGCAAACTGCTGTAGAGGTTGGTGGTTGATGTACCGGCAACGATGGCCGCCCACTCGGCCGGCGCGATGTATCGCAGAACATTGACGCCGCTGGCACGGGTCAAATAGTTGACCTGCTGCACGGCCTCAAAAATCTGAGAACGCGCCACACGCGGAGAATCCGTCCCGGCATCAAGATTTGCTGTAGAAATGTCTGCCATACATCACCCGTAAATTGTGGCGAACGCTCTGAATATAGCCGGATCAGCGCCGGCAACTGTCCAGCGCACTTTTATAAACTGAGCGCTAAACGCGCCGCTTGGAATAGTCGACCAACTTGTGTAGGTTATTCCGTCTGTGCTGCTGCTGTACTCGGCAGTGGCTGTTCCGTTTACAACCTGACTTGCGCGCAACCGGATAGATTGAACGCTGCCAATGTCAATTACTGAGTGCTCATAAACGATTGGAGATGCGGGAGTTCCGGCCCACGTCAACCATGCGTCCCACGTCAAAGGAATAGTATCCCAATCCTCAACACCAACGTTATCAAGATAGTATTCTTGAATGTAGCAGTCTGTTTTTGTTCCTGGCCATCCAATAGGCCCGCAATCGACCATTGAAATGAGTGTTGAAAACCCTGCCTGGTCAAATAGTGCCGTCAAGTAGCGCGGTAAAACTGATTCATTTCCAGTTGAATCAATTGCTTTGATTGCAAGCGTCCATTCACCGTCTCCTGGCATTTGCAGCATTGCGCTACGGGCCACGCGCGGCGCTTCAAACAGTGGCGTCATGGCTGCCCAAGCGGTTGATCCTGCTATATCCACATAGCGAGCCACGAAGCCCGCCAAATCAACAGGTGCGGCTGGGTAATCCCAAAAATACGAGCGGCCCAGGCGAGGGTTTTCGACCACTGTGAAGCGGGCCACATCCGGCGGCGGCTCCGTCTTTCCAATCACGATGTGCGTGACAGTATCAGACTGCCCGCGGAAGCCGCCGTCATTCACCGCCCAGGCCTCGATCACCAGACGGTCGCGGTCTTGCACGCCCAGCAGGTATACGCCCGAGTCCGCGGCGTCGGCCTGCACCTCGTGCCAGTCGACATCAGGGCCCACGCGGCGCCAGCGCACCACCACACGACCCAGGCCGTCTTTCAGGTAGGCGCCGGTCAGCGGCGCCCACGACACCCACACGCGCGTGGTGATGGTGCCGTCGCTGGCGCGGATCAGGTGGTCAGTGCCGCTCTGCGGGGTGGCCAGCTGCAGCTGCTCCACCAGCCACGGCGGCGGCAAGTTGGTGTTGGGCGTGGGGTCTGCCGTCACCGCATCGACCAGGTCGTATGCGTCTTCAGCATCTTCCTGCAGCGCCAGGGTCACAGGCGCCGTCAGGCCGAACTGCCAGTCGGTCACGCGGTAGGCCTTGGGCGTGGTGATGCCGTACTCGGTACTGGTGACGGTGACGCGGTCGCCAATCTGCAGCGGCCAGGCGCGCAGCTTGGCCGGGTACTGGATGACCTGGCTGTTGCGTGCCCGCTCCACCAGCACCCGGGCGATGTTGGTGCAGTGGTGCTTGCCGTTGGTGAACGGCAGGGCCACGTCGCGCCACAGCGGCTCACCGTCGGCCGTCACGAACGTGCTGTTCTGGTAGGGCTCAAAATCCGTCGGGCTGGCGCTGTCGGGGCCGATGTAGGTGCCGCGCACGCCGTTGAACAGCTCGTCGATGCCGGCGCCGGCCTGGATCACCTCGATCTGGCCGTCCAGGTCATCGTCGGTCAGGGCCATCACCGGCGCTGTCCACGCACCGGCCAGAATCTGCCACTGGGCGCCGTAGATCGCAAAGCCGGCCATGCTGTCGGCCAGCGTGTCCAGCACGGTTTCGCGGCCATCTTCGGTGGTGGCCACGCCGTTGCAGCGGTAGGTGCGGTCGCTGGCGGTCACGCCACCGATGTCGGTGGTGATGGTCACGTCGCAGGCATTGGCCGCCGCGATGGTGAAGGCGTCCAGGATGTCGGCGTTGTCGTGCGCCATGCCGTACTCGCCCACGATCCAGTCACGGATGCACAAGGCGGGGTTGTCGATCCATTCCCAGGTGCTGGGCGTGGCGTAGCGGTGGCTGCCGCTGCCGCCGTTGGTGCTGTCCTTGCGCGGGTCATACAACTTCTTGCCCCGCACGCGGCAGGTCAGCGCCGGCGGCCCGCCCTGGAAGCGCTGGTCCTCCAGGTCCAGCGTCACCACCAGGTACGCGCAGCCGCGCAGGCGGTGGCTGGCGTCCCACTCGGTTGGCACCACGCTGGTCAGGTAGGCATCCACGGTCTGGCTGTCGCTGCCCAGGTGCTTCTGCACCCTGATCACGGCAGGGCTGACGCTGGTCTTGTAGACCACCGTCACCGGCGCATCGCCCAGGCTGTCAGTCACCGTCAACGTGAGCCCGCCACCGCTGATGGCCACGGTGCGGTCCTGATCGTAGGTGTTGTAGTTGTCGCCCGGCGACACCGCGCTGACGATGGCCGTGGCCGCAGCAGTCAGCGTGGTGCTGCCGCTGAATGTCACGGTCACCAGCTTTTCAGCGGTGCCTGTGGTCCAGTCGCTGCCAGTGGCGTAGCCGCTGCCATCCAACGCGCCCAGCGGCACGCCGTCGATGAACAGGTCACCCAGCGCATCAACCTCGTGCGACGCCATCAGGATGACCATGTGCTTCAGTCCGTCGGGCTTGATGCTGTCGGCACCCCAGGTGCCCACCGTGGTCTTGTCGCTGGTGAAGATGGCTACCACGCTGCCGCCGGTGATGCACTCACCGTAGACGATGCGCCAGGGCGGCGTGGCCTGCAGCAGCGACACGCTGCGGTCAGCCACGCTGGCGTTGTACCGGCGGGTGGCGTCGCGCTGGGCGGCCTTGGCACGGCGCCGGGCGTCGATGCCGCCATAGATCTGCAGGCCCAGCAGGGCGTAGCCGCCGTAGGTCGTCACCAGGCCCAGGATGGTGCTGGCAGCGGCAGCGCCCACCGTGCTGGTGAGGAACGTGGCGGCCAGGGTCAGCGGGTCAGCCTGCGCGGCGGCGGGCATGCCCAGCAGGGCGCAGGCGGCGGCCAGTTTGGTCAGCATGGGTCGCATGGGGCCGCCTTGATGTGCCAGGCTGCGGCGGCCTGTGCCATGCCGATGTGGGCCACGCCGGCTGCAGTGAGCACGGCGGCCGTGCGGCCGACGCAGATGCCCAGCGTCTGGCCGCCGTCACGCTCGATCAGCACCACGTCACCGGGGCGGGCCACAGCGGCGGGCACGGGGTCACGCGCCAGGGCGGCTGTCACGGCTGCGCGCAGGCTGCCACCCAGTCGGCACAGCACGCGCCGCGAGTGGGCCAGGTTACGCACTGCGGGCGCAGGCAGCGGGCGGTGTTCAACCGCCTGCACCCAGCCGGCGGCAAACTGCGCGCAGTTGCGGGCCTGCCAGTCAAACGGCGGACTGGCGGCCAGGTAGGCGCTGAGGGCGGATGCGATGGACTGGTGCGCCATGGTCATCACCGCTGCTGGAAGCGCTTGGTCAGCCACACGGCGGGCTTCTCGATCAGCGTCTGGATGTACTCGAACCCGTTGTCACCGGGGTAGCGCACCACGTGCTGGGCGTGCGTGTGGCGTAGCCCCGTGCCGGCGCGCGACCGGTTGGCACCGGCGCGGCTGCACAGCATCTGGATGCTGCCCGAGCTGCTGCCCTCTTTGCTGGTGGTGCGCTGCACCCGCACCTTGTTCATGTAGCCGGCCCACCGCGCCACGGGGGCGCCCACGGGCTCGAAGTTTTCGCCGATCAGCTGCAGCCACAACCTGGCCGGCCGGTTGCGGTAGTTCTCCACGTTGCCGATGACAGACGCCAGCATGGCCGTGCTGACCAGCGCCAGCCCCAGCGTGATGTCGCCGGGGGCGCCGTCTTCAGACTCACGCACGCCGTCCACCCCCACCAGTGAGCCGTAGCCCGCCCAGGTGTAGCCGCCTGACGTGATGTCCACCGCGTTGGTGGTGTAGCGCACCATGCCGCTGGCAAAGTCAAGCGCCACCAGCCACTGCACGCCACGCACGGCGGCATTGATCTGGGTCTGGGCGGCGGTGTCCAGGATCAGCATGGCTCAGGCCCGCCAGTCTTCGAGCAGGTCGAAGGCGAAGCCACCCACATCACTGCTACCCGGCACGCCCTGCCAGGCCTGGCTGTCGCCGGTGAGCTTGTAGTGCGCCACGGGCTTGTCCCAGGTGACGGCCGCGCCGCTGCTGATGGCCTGGCGCAGGGGCGGCTCGATGCTGACCACCAGCTGCCCCGCGTCGTTTTCGGCGATGGCATCGGCCGTCACCATGCAGTAGTGGCTGCCCACGCCGGTGCCGATTTGCAGCATGTCACCAGCCAGCAGGGTGGCGGGCGTGTAGCTGCTGGCGCTGGCTGCCGGCCACACGTTGCAGCCCCACACCACGGCGCTGCCGGTGGTCGTCAGATCCTGCGTGGACACTCCATAGGGCGCCCAGGCCGGGAACAGGTAGAAGTGCGCCGACGTGTGCCCGGTGGCGTTGTTGGCCAGCGTGGCCTTGAACAGCCAGTAGGCCCCGGCGTCGGTGACGGTGCCAGACCCGAAGAGGACCGCCCCGGTGTCGGTGTTCAGCCGCACATAACTGCTGGCCGGCGTGCCGCCGCCCTGGAACTCCAGCACCATCACAAACGTGGGCGCGGTGCCGCCAGTGGTCTTCAGCACGTGGCAGCTGAACTGGTACAGCGTGGTGTCGTCGGGCACGCTGATGGTCTGCCGGTCATACCGCGCGGCCACGGCGCTGGCATCGGTCAGCGTGTCAGCCGTGGTGGTGCCATCGGGCGCCGCATGCGTGTTGGCGGTGACTGTGGCGCCAGACAACGTCCATGCCGCAGCACCCAGCGCCGACCCAGCCAACAACAGGTTGTTGGACGCCCTGGCGCCGCTGATGTTGACTGCGGTGGCGCCGGCTGCCGCCGTGCTGGCCAGCGTCATCGACCCGCGGGCGGTGCCGCGCGGCGCGGGGCTGGTGATGTCCCACATGGCCAGGTGGTTGATGCGCCCGCGCAGGCCCAGGGCGGCGCCTTTCCAGCGGGCAGCATCAGCGGCCACCAGCGCTGGCACGCTGCCCATGCGCAGGCGCCAGCGCGGCGGGGCACCCAGGCGGGTGGCGCTGTGGCCGTTGCCGTCGCTTTGCTCGGTGATGTCGAAGCGCTGCTGGCCCAGCTGCCAGGCCGCAATCTGCAGGGCCATCTGGTCAGTCAGGGTGATCACCGCCATGTCACAGCACCCCCATGCGGTGCAGCTCGGCCAGCTGCGCGGCGTTGCCGGCGGCCACGGCGCGGGCGATGTCTTGCCGCACCTGGGCGGCGTCGGTGCGGCTGTCGACGTTGATGGTGGTCACCGGCGCGTAGGTCATGCCAGCCCGGCCGCCGCCAGCCGCCTCAGCGGCGGGCACCACCCGCTCACCCTTGTGCAGCAGGGCGCGGAAGTTGTCGTGCGGCACGTAGTCCATGCCGGTGGCCAGCGGCGTGGCCACCCGGTCGAAGCGGGCGAAGTCGCCGGTGGAGCCGGTGCCGTCGCCCACAGGCACGCCACCGCCGAACAGGCCTCTCGCCGCGCCCAGCAGGTTGCCGAACAGGCCGCCGGTGCCGGTGCTGCCCACCAGCTGCGTGGCCAGCGCGTCGGCCAGGTTGCTGGTGACGCGGGTGAACACCGCATTGCCCAGCGCATCGGCAAAGGCCCGCACGGGGTTCTTGCTGTCCCTGAAGGCGGCGACCAGCGCATCACGCACGCCGGTGTAGGTGTCGCTCACCAGGGGCTTGGTGGTCTCGGCCGACAGGGCGCTACTTTCAAGCTGCAGGGCGGCCCGCTCGCGCAGCAGGGCCGCCTGGGCCCGCAGCTCGGCGCTGTGCTCGCTGGTGGTGGCGATGCTTTCCAGCTCGTCAGCCCGGCTGCGCAGGCGGCTGTTCTGCAGCTGGGCGTAGGCCTGGGCGCCCAGGCGCAGCGCCAGGTTCTGTTCGCGCTGGGCGGCCACCTGGTCCTGCAGGCGCACGGTGTCGGCGCCAATGTCGGCCGCGATCTGTTCGCGGTCTTTCTGCATGTCGGCCTGCAGCTGGGCTTCACTCTTCTGCAGGGCCAGCTGCTGCTGCTGGCCGTTGATCAGTTCCAGCTGCTGGCGCAGACGCACCTTCTCGGCATCGGTCAGGCTCAGCGTGCCGTCGCGCAGGCGGATCATCAGATCGAGCGCTTCTTTCTCGGCCGCGCTCAGCTGCTGGCCTTGCAGCAGCTCGGCTTGCTGCTGGGCGCTGCGCACACCCAGGCGCTCAAACAGCTTCTGCACCTCGTCGGCGTGGCGCTTGGCAGCGTCGGCGGCGGCCTTGCTGGCGGTGGCGGCGTCATTGCTGAACCGCACCTGGCCCAGTGGCTCACGGCCGGCCAGCCGGTCGATGCGCGCGTCTTCACGATCCTGGTCGGACCGGCTGATGCTGCCGCCACGTAGGGCTGCGCGGGCCTGCAGGGCGCGGTCGGTAGCGCCCAGAACGCGCCGCTCGAAGTCGTCGAGCGCGGTGCGGTTCTCGGCCGCGTCTCGCACCATCTGGCGGCGCACCTCAGCCGCGCCGGCCAAGTTGCCGCTGGCCAGCAGGGCTGCCTGTGCAGCGATGCCGCCGATCTCGGTGCCGACGCCCTTGAACACGAACGCCACGTTGGCACCCAGCACCAGCAGTGCTTCCATCACCATGCCCAGCCCGCCGATGGCCACGGCCATGACATCGAGCTGCCCGCCCGCCGTCTTGGCACCGCCGGCCAGGTAGTCGCTGAAGCTGCGGCCAAGGTCGCCCGTCAGGTCGTGCACGTCGATCAGCGTGGGCAGCAGGCCCAGGCCCAGTTCGCGTTTGAGCGCATCGACCCGCGCCCGGGTGCCCTCCACGCTGTCGTTGTACCGATCGGCCATGGCGGCCTGCTCGGTGGTGACGGTGGCCACCAGCTCACCGGCGCCGGCCAGGTCTTTCATGAAGGGCAGCAGCCGCGCACCTTCACGCCCCAGCAGCGTCATGGCCACTGCGCTCTTGCCGGTGCCATCCTCGAACCGGCCCATGGCCTGGGCCAGCGCAAGCAGCTGCTGGTCGCCCTGCAGTTGCCTGAAGGTGTTGAAGTCCAGCCCCAGCGCCTTGACGGCCTGCGCGGCGCCCTTGCTCTCTTCATTGGCCACCGCCAGGTTCTTGCCCAGCTTGTTGATGGCGCTGCCGATGGCTTCAGCCGACGTGCCGGTGGTGCGGCCCACTTCGGCCATGGCGCTCAGGCCTTCCACCGTCACGCCGGTCTGGATGGCCAGGTCGTGCAGGGCTTCGGCCGCGTCGATGCTGTCGGTCACCATCTGCTTGAAGGCGCCCAGCGTCAGCCCGGCGGCAATGCCACCCAGCGCACCCTTGACCAGGTCGGCATAGCGCTGCATCTCGCGCGTGGCGTCGCCCACCATGCCCTTGGCTGCGTCCATGTCCTTCTTCAGCCGGGCCAGGTCGGCCAGCATCTGGATCTCGATTGCGCCTGCCAGTGTGGTCATTGCGGCTTCCCGGCCAGTGTGGCCTTGCGTTGCAGTTCAGCGGCGGTGGCCATGGCGGCGTCGTCCAGGGCGGTGATGCAGTCCACCTCCCAGCCCGTCAGCTCAGCGCGGTGCAGGCGCTGCCAGGCCTCGATCTCCACCAGCGCGATGGCGCCGCCCGGCGGCCTGCGGCTCGACAGATCGCAGAAGGCCTGCCACACCTGCGTGGCCGCCGCCGGCGGACGCTGCAGCAGCAGCGCATCGGCCCGGCCAGTCGACATCGCCGCGCGCTGCAGGTGCTGGCGCAGGGTGAAGCCGTCGGGCTGGGTTTGGGACAGGCGCACCTGGTGCTCCGCGTGTGCGATCAGGCCGGCGCGGAGCTGCGCATAAAAAGCGCCCGGTCCTGCAGCCCGGCTTGCACCTGGTCACGCAGCCAGCGGCGCTTGGGGTCGGCGTACAGCGCACGCGCGGCGGCGGGCGTGTAGGGCTGCGCCGCGCCGCGCCAGCCCAGGGTGCAGGCCACCGTCAGCTCCAGGTCGTCAGCGGCGTCGTCTTCGGGGTCGCTGATGTGCATGTTGCCGGTCTTGGCCAGGTGTGCGCGCAGCCGGCGCTGGCGGTCCAGCACCAGGCGGCGGCGCAGCGGGTGCTCAGGCCCGGCAATCTGCACCACCATGGCAGTGGTGGCACCTGTCACCGGGTGCTTGATGCGCAGGTCTGCGCTGTCGGCGTCTTCAAACGCCAGGATGTCCAGCGCTTCAGCGGCGGGGTCTTGCGGCATGGTGGAGTTGGTCATGGGGCTGGGGGTCGTGGTGCGGCAGTCGATCAGGCCGCGGCGCTGTCTTGCACGCTGATGGTGCTGAGGTCGTTGGCAATGCCGGCCCCGCCGGTGGTGGGCAGCGTTGCGGTGAAGGGATGGGTCTGCACGATGCCGGTCTGGCCGTCGCCTTTGCCGGCGCCGCTCAGGATGACCCGGGGCAGGGTGAAGCCCACAAAGCCGCTGGCGGCGGTGTTGTCGCTGGTCAGCACCACGATCAGTTCCACCGGGGTTTCGTTAACGAACGCATCGCGCAGCGTGGCGTCTTCAAAGTACACCGTGGCCTGGCCGCTGACGGTGATGCGGCCCGCAAACCGCGTAAGCAGGGTGTTGCTGCCCACCACCGGGTCAGCGCTGCGGGCGCTGTCGATGCTGAAGCTCAGGCCAGTGAGCACCGCCACCGCCGTGCCGCCCAGCAGCACCACGCCATTCACGGCCGCGCAGATGCCGCCGGTGGTGACTGCGCTGGGGCTGCTGAAATACTGCGACGTGGCGGTGACGATGTCCTTGCCCACCACCGGGATGCTGACGGTGGCTATGCCGGTGGGCGGCAGGCCGATGTCGACCTTGGTGGGCTGCACGCCGGTGAACACCTCACTCTGCGCCACATCGGCAAACCAGTGCTCGGCCGTGTAACTGATGTTGGTGTGGCCGCTGGTGGGGGCAAACGTGTCTTTGCCCACCACGGCGCAGGTGGCCGACGCGATTGGGCCCTGGGCGGACAGTGCGCTGCCGTTGAGCACGCGCACCGTCAGCACGGTGGCCGTCATGCTCTGGATCAGCAGGTTGTTGTTGAGGTTGGCCGGGTTGAAGGCGCCGGCCGTGAGACGCACCACGCGGCCGCGCTTGAAGCCGTCGGTCAGCCAGCTGCCCGACGCGCGGGTGACGGTGTAGGTGGGGCCGCTGCCGGCGATGGTGATGGACAGGCCAGTGGCCGACACACCGGCGGTGAAATCACGGCGCAGCGCCGCGCTGATCAGGTCGCTGTAGGCGCCGGGCGACAGCTCGCCGGCCAGCGTGCCTTCAACGCCCCGCACGCCGTGGCGAAAGTCGGCCACTTGCTGGTCGGGGCGGATCTCGTTGCTCTGGTAGGTCTGCTTGGTCAGGGACAGGTCAGACGTGACGCGCCGCATTAGCTGGGCACCGCTGGCGCCGGCGACGGTGCCGTAGGTGGATTCGCGCTTGAGCGCAAGGGTTTTGAATACGCCGGCGGCTTGGGGCATGGTGGGCTCCTTCTGGGGGGGTGTGTGGGGGTCAGGCCTCGTGCACCACGAGGAAGTCAAGCGGCTGGAAGAACGCGCCCAGCCCGGCGTCGACCAGGTCGGGCCCGGCCTGGTCAGGCAGGATGGCGATGACTGCGCCGCCGCCCAGCGCACCGCGCTGGAATTGCAGCGCGGCTGTCACCGCATCGCGCAGCGCTTTCAGCACGCGGTATTCGCTGGCGATCAGGTTGATCTGCACGCGGGTCTGTGTGGGGTGCGTGGGGGCCTGGGCGTCCAGCCGGCCCAGGCGCACGCTGCTGATGTGCTCGATCACCAGCGCTGGCAGGCGCTGCCCCTCTGGCAACTGGCCGGGGTAGATGCGGTCGCCCACCACACCGGTGACGGCGGGCGCTGCGGCCAGCAGGGCGTAGACGGCGGCTTCAGCGCTCATGCGGGGCCCTCGTTGGGGTCTGGCACGTCCAGGCCGTGCTTGGTGGCCAGGCGCTGGCGGATGTAGGCGGCCACGGCCTGCAGCGCGGGCTGGGCCTGGGTGTCCATGGCCGGGCGCAGGTAGGGGCGCGGCTTGGCACCCGGGTGCATGACCGACGACACCGGGTGCCCGCCGGCCAGCAGCAGCTTGCCGCCGGGCGTGGTGGCGGTGATGCGGTGCGGCTCGGTGCCGTATTCCACCCAGCGGGCGTAGTACGGGTCGCCATTGCCACGCACCTTGCCGCCAGCGCGCACCCGGGCCGTGACGGTGCCGCGCCGCAGGCTCACGCTGACGCGGATGCTGTCGCGCAGCAGGCCTTCATACCCGCCGTACAGTCGGCGGTTCTCTTCGTTGGGCGGGGCCACGGGCGCCAGGCGCTTGGCTTCGGCCTGGATCAGCTTGGCGCCGGCCCGCAGCGCACCGCGCATGATGTTGGCTTCGATCTTGGCTGGCAGCGAATCCATGGCCGCCTGCAGCTCGGCCAGGCCCTTCACCTGCGCCAGGGCGTCACTGCTCATGGGCCCACTCCTGGCACGCCAGCTCCAGCCATTGTTGGCGGCCCAGCTCGGCCACCCCGGTGATCTGCAGCAGCCTGGCGCCGTGGCGCAGGCGGTGGCGGGTGGTCACGTCGTCGCGCCAGCGCATGCGCACCTTGGTGGGCCGGGTGTAGGCGGCCACGGCCACGGCCTGGCCGGGGTTGCTGCCGGGCTCGGTGCTGCTTTCCAGAACCTGGGCCCACACGGTGTCCAGCGTCGACCAGGTGGACTCAGGCGATCCGTAGAGGCCTTCGCGCACAACCGTGGCCGCTTCGATCGAAACCTGTCGATCGAGCATGCCGGCGTGGAGTTGGAGTGCCATGCGCGCGCCTGGTCAGTAGTACAGCCGCTGGCGATCCAGCAGGTGGCCCAGGTGCATGGGCAGCGCCACCCCGGTGGCCGATGCGGCCTGCGGGTTGTCGATCCAGTAGGCCACGCAAGCCTTGATGAACAGCTTGACCGACTCGGCCACGGCATCTGGATCGGTGGCGCCGGTGGTGAGATCGATGCGCACGCGCGGGCCCACGGGTCGGTCGCCAAGCGTCGGCCAGCTGGTGCCGGTGGCCGGCGCCAGCACAGTGCCAATGCCGTCAGGCGCGAAGACGTAGGCCGACTCGGCCAGCTCGGATGACCAGGCGGCGCCGTTCCAGTAGCTGACGGCCGCGGCAGTGGCCTGGTTGATCGCCAGCACGTCGGTGGCCGCAGGCCAGTCGACCAGCTCGGTGCGCCAGGTCTGCTGCATGAACTTCGCGCCGGTCTCTTGCTCGGCCAGCTCACGTGCGGCGGTGATCAAGCCAGGGATCAGCAGGTCCATGCTCGACCCGCTGACGCGCGCCGCCAGCTTGGCTTCGGCCAGCGTGACGGGCTCGGTGGTGGGGGCGGTGAGCAGGATCATTGCGGGGTGTACCTATGGGGGATGGGACGTCAGGCGCTAGGCTGCGGTGCGGCAATGGCAGCGCGGCGGTTCCAGGCGGCGACGGCCTCGGCGCGGCTGTCGTGGAATGGCGCCTCCAACGCGCAGCCGTGGCACAGGACATAGTGATCGCCGTCCATGTCGGTCACTTCGAGGTCATCGCCGCCACAGAACGGGCAGGGTTTCAGTTCGTCAGTCATGTGCGTGTACCGGCAGGGTATGGGATCAGGCTGCCGGAACCAGCTTGTCCATCGTCACGCACTCCAGCCGGCCGGCGACTACCTCCGCCTGGATTGCGGCGCACAGCGTGTTCAATCGATCCGTCTCGATGTCGATTGCTAAGGTCGCAGCGCCTCTGTTTCTGACATGGTGAAACGTCAAGAACGAATCGCAGCCGGTCAATGCAAGCGCCTGAATGCGCGCAATGATGTCGTTAATGTTCGTGGTTTCAGTCGCGTCGTCGGCTGTGCTGGCGACGCCTTGATAGCTGTGTCCAAGAACCGGGAGGATCAGGTTTGCCCGGCTATCGCCTGCGTATGCGGCGCTGATGTATTTCGTTGTCGATGCGCCGTTCAAGCGGCCGACCCTGAATCCTGCGCTCCACGCCAAATCCAGGAATGCTGTGTCGCCCGCCGTGCGCGTGAAAACACCTTGAGGCCATACATAACATTTGGCCCCGTTGTCGTTGGTCAGCCTGTTACTCAGCAAATAATCGCGGTGCGTCTCCATGTCTGCCAGCGCATCAGCGTCACTGGCCCATCGCGTGAAAATGTTTCCAGTCCCGCCCAGCGGGCCGTGCGGCACGCACATGTTGCCGTCATCGACATAGCGCCGCCAATCTGCGAGCGATCCAAAATCGCTGGATGTCCCCACGTAATCCGTGATCAGACAGGCAGTGCTTTTGATGCCATATCGGGCCAGGATTTGCGCGCCAGCGCCGACCCAATCGCTATAACCGTCGTCGGCCACAATGCACAGACGCGCCCGCCGCTTGCGCAGGCCAACCGTCAACGCCCGCAGTTTGATGGTGGCAGTCACCCCGTTGGGGATGTTTACCCGCACCTTGGCGATGGTCCAAATCTGCTCAATCGTATCTCTCGAATAGCCGGATTTTGACCAGTCAGTCGGAGATACCGTGTTGAATTGCCAGCCTGTGTGCGCCCTGGGAAAAATGCCGGATGCCGGCGCAGTCATGGATAGGCCATTTTGCGCAAATTGTGCGTATCCGGTGTTTGCCAAATAAATGATCGGCTGAATACTGGCGTTGATCGTGTCCGTGCGCCATTCCAACTGCGCCGTGTCAGCAGACAGCGGATTGAACGCGGGCACAACGAACTCATACCAGCTGTTCGCGGCCGAACCCGTCAGCGTGGCCCACTCCAGGGCTTCACCGTCCACCACCTCGCGCCCAGCACCGACAACCGTGATGCCGGCACCAGGGGTGCGCGTCAACGTCACGCTGCCGTCCGGGCCGAACAGCTTTCGGCTCAGACTCGGGCCGTGGTTCCCAGCATCTGACACCACACCTGAGATTGCCACCACCTTCTGCTCAGGCAACTGCGTCGCGTCCACGTCGCTGAACAGGCCAGTGGCCAGCAGTTGCGCGGCTTCGGTGTCGCTGCGCTGCTCCTGCTGACCTGGAACCCAGGTGCTTTGCTTGCCAGTGGTGGCGAGTTCTGGCCACCGCGTCACGGTGCCGATGTACTTGACGGTCTTGGGCATGTGGTGATGCTCCTGGTGTGAGGCTCAATCGCCTGCACCCGTTGCCGAGCACAAGCGGCTGCGCCTGGTTGGCGCATGGGGCGCTGCAGCAGCCGGTCGGCCGCCGCAGCGCTTGTGGCATCAGCTGGCCGCGATCTTCAGCAGCTTGATGGCCTGGGTGTTGCGCAGCTTGCCGCCGGTGCGCTTGCGCACGTAGAACTTGACGTAGCCCGGCGTGGTGATCTCGTCACGGGTGATGCGCATGCCCACCCGGTCGGCGATCAGGTAGCCCTCGCGGAAGTCACCGAACGCCAGCGGAAAGGCGGCGGCCGCCACCACCGGCATGTCTTCGGCCTCGGTCACCGGGTAGCCCATGAACATGTCGGGCTGCCCCGCCGTCACCGCCGGCTGCCACAGGTAGGCGTTGGTCGTGTCCTTGTACTTGCGCAGGGCGGCAAACACCAGCTTGCCACCCACCCAGCGGGCATTGCGGCGGTAGCGGGACCGCAGCGAGTACACGACATCTTGCACCGTGTCCAGGCTGGTCGGCATGGCCGATGCCTGGCCGCTGGCGATGTACTGCAGCGTGCCGAACGCGCGGCTGGCGTCGGTCGTGGTCACAGGCGTGGGGCCCGCCAGGAAGCCCGTGGGCTTCTTGGTGCCGTTGCCGGCCGTGTACGCTGCGCCCTCCCCCTGGCCGATGGCTTCAGCAGCCGACTCGATCAGCCAGTTGTCGACGTTGAAGAACAGGTCGTCCAGGCTTTCTTCGGTCGCCTGCGGCTTGGCACTGGCCATGCCGAAGGTGGGCGCCACCTCGGCCAGGTCGGGCGTGTTGGTCTGGTTGCGCGTGTCACCCTCGCCCACCCACTCGAAGGCGGCGCCGTTCACGTCGAACAGCTCCTTGTAGTCGGTGCTGCCCACGGTGCGCACCGTGGCAATCTGGCGGATCGGGCTGATGTCGACCGACAGGCGGGCAATGGCGCGCTCGATGACCTCGGGCAGCGCAAAGCCGCCGGCGGCACCGGTGGCCGAGCTGGTGGCCGCGGCGCGCATCTCGCGCTCATCCTCGTCCAGCGCCTGTGCCAGCCGGCTGGTGCGCTGGGCGCGGCGCAGTTCACGCTCAGCACGCTGCAGGGCGCCGCGGCGGTCCACATCGCCTGGCGCCCGCAGCCAAGACGAGAAGGCCGCACGGTGCGCCACTTCTTCGGCGGTCTCGCGCTGCTCGGGGTCGTTGCCGGTCAGGGCGCCGGGGCGGGCCAGGCGGGTTTCCAGCTTTTCCAGGCGGGCCTTCTGCTCGCTGTAGTCGCTGATGTCCTTCTCCAGCTTGGCCATCTTGGCGTCCAGGTCGCCGGTGGCGCCGCCCTTCTTCAGCTCAGCCAGGCGCTGGTCGTTGGTGCGCTTGAACTCTTCAAACGCCTCGTTGATCTTGCCGATGGCTTCGGTGACGGTGGCCAGCGTGGGCGCATCACGGCGCTCCAGCATCGGTGCATGGGCCGCGTGGATCTTGGAGAGGTAGGCCGCGTGGTGGGCCAGCATGGTGGCCGCCAGGGCCAGGGTCTTGCGGGTCATGGGGATCGTCCTTCGGGGTGGGTTGGGGTGGGATGCGCTCGCTCAGGCCGCAGCGCGTTTCAGGGTGTCAAGCAGCTGCAGGGCTGCCCGCTGTGCGCGCTGAGCGTCGTGGTCGGCATCCCGCTCGACCTGCACGCTGCGCTTGACCGCGGCCACCATGGCCTTGGCCTGCTCGGCAGACAGGCCCGCATCCCGCAGGGCCCGCTCCGCGTCGCGGATGGTGTTGATGGTGTTCAGCGCGGCACCTGACTTCACGGTGTCCACGCGGGCCTGCCCGTTGGCAGGGAAGGTGACGGGCGACACCTCCCACAGGTCGACTTCCTGCAGGGTGCGCTCGTCGTTCTTGTCGTCCCAGGTCCACTTGCGGCTGATGAAGCCGATAGACAGGCCGTTCAGTGCGCCGGCTTTCAGCAGTGCATGCGCTTCCTTGCCGCGCGGGGCTTCCAACACCAGGCGGCCCTTCACGCGCAGGCCGCGGCTGTCTTCCACCATGTCGGTCCACACGCCGATGGGCTCAGCATCACGGTGCTGCCACAGCATGGCGGGCATGGTGCCGGCCGCCTTGTGCGCGGCCAGCGTAGCGGCGAAGGCGCCTGGCACGATGATGTCGCCCCAGTCGTCCACCACGTTGAAGACGCTGCCGTACCCCTCGATGGTGCCGTCATCACCGATGGCGCGCTGCTCCAGCCGGACGATGGTGTTGCGGCGCTCTGGGCTGCTGCTGTCGCGGCGCTCCAGACGCTGGCGCGACAGATCCAGGAACTCGCCCGCGCGGCGCTCAGCGGCAGCCACGCGGCGTTCCAGATCACGCGGGGTCAGCGGGCGGGTCTTGCGTGCCATTGTTGGCTCCGTTCATGTTCATGGGGGTCAGCGGTTCATCCAGCCCGTCCAACGGGTCCAGCCCTTCGCTGTCGCGGATCTCGTTGCGGGTGTAGATGCCCGCCTCAACCATGCTGCGGTTCCACTGCGCACGGTCCTTCAGGCTGCCGGCGGTCATGTAGCGGGTGTCGAACTCGGCATACAGCGGGCCGCTGCCGTCCAGCAGCATTTCGTCGATGCGTTGCGTCCACGCGCTGTGCCAGGGCGCCAGGGTGTGCACCAGGTGCGCGGCAAAGAAAGCCTCGCTGCTGGCGAAGGTGGCCGCCTTGTCGCTGTGGCCCACCATGATCGGGAACACGCCGAACGCGCGGCACACCTCTTCCACCTGCAGGCGACGGGTTTCCACGTGTTGCGCGTCGCTGCCGCTCATCACGTTGGGCAGCCACTTGGCGCTGCGGTCCAGCACCAGCGGCAGGCCAGCATTGGCCGGCCCGCTGCGCTTCTTCAACACCTCGTTCAGCCTGGTCATCTGTTCGGGTGACAGCACACCCTCAACGCTGTAGGTGCCACTGGTGCGCAGGCCGTTGGCGTGCATGCCGGCCTGGCTGGTCTCGGCCGCCATGGCCAGGCCAATGGCGTGGCGGGCCAGCATCACGTAGGACAGGCTCTTGTGCCATTGCCACTGCAGGTTGTGCAGGGTGAAGACCTGATCGGGCCTGAAGACGCCGATCACGCCGAACTCGTCCCACACGCGGTAGCGCAGGTCATACCGGCTGGTGTGCTCCATGTCCCACTGGCCGGGCATCACGGGCAGCAGTTCCGTGACCCGGTTGTTGCCGCCCATGCTCTTGATGGCCAGCCCGGTGCCGCACAGCGCCGCATGCGCGGTGAGCATGCGGCGGAACTCGAAGCTGGTCTGCCACTCGTTCGGTCGACGCGCCAACAGGCGGTACTCGGGGATGTTGGTGGCTTTCTGGCGGGTGGCCCGGCCCTTGGCGTCGGTCACCTCACGGTACACATGCAGCCGGGGCGTGGCGCAGCCGTCAGCGATGGCCTTCACGCAGGCCAGCACGGTGCTGACCTGCAGCGCGGTCTTGTCGGTGACGGTGACACCGGCCACGCGCGCAGCACCGCTGCCGCCATCGATCAGCGACGCCACCTGGTCATACGTCAGCTCGGTGGCCTTGCGGCCCAGCAGGCCGCCCAGGCCGGCGCTCAGTCGGTCCAGCAGCTTCATGCCTCGACCTCCCACCATGACTGTTCGGAGTTGTTGGCGCTCGGAGACGCGCTGGCGTAAGCCATCACCGCCGCCACCACCAGGTCGATGCGCCCGGTCGCCTTGGCCTTGTTCATCTTGCGATTGCCGGCCGGGTCGCTGTCGGTCACTGCATTGGCCGCGCACCAGGTCAGCACCGGGTGGCCGTTGTGCTGCACCGTGCGGTTGAGGATGGCGGTTTCGAAGGCGTCGATGGCCGGGCTCATGTCCTTGAAGCCCTGGCCGAACGGCAGCAGCGCCGGCAGGCTGATTCCGTCGTCGGTCGCCTGCTGCTGGAAGTCCTCCAGCCGCCACCGGTCGGCGGCGATGCCCTGCACGTCGAACTCGCTGCAGATCTGCGCCACGCGCTGCAGCACCGCCCGCTTGCTGATGGCACGGCCTGGCGTGGTCTCCAGGTAGCCGGCGCGCTTCCACGCGGCGTAGTCAACGCGGTCGCGCTGGGCGCGGTCGGCCAGGCCCTCGTCAGGCAGCCAGCACCATGCCAGGATGCTCCAGGCCCCGCCGGGCTGCTCGGGCTCGACCAGCAGGACGAACGCGGTCAGGTCGGTGGTGCTTGACAGGTCCAGGCCGCCGAAAGCGCGCCGGCCGCGCAGCTCCGCCATGGTGAAGGACTGCTGGCACGGGTCCCACACGTGGGCCGACAGCCACGGATTGATGGCCGCTGTCCACTGGCCGAAGTTCAGCCGGCGCACGATGGCCTCTTTGGCCGGCATGCCGCGGGCTTCGGTCACTTGTTCGCGCAGGTACTGCAGGCCGGGAAGGTTTCGATGCTGCAGGCTTGGGTTTGCCTTGGGCCAGCACCGTTCGTCTGCCAGCGGATCGTCGTCTGGATCGACCCCGCAGACGAATGCGAAGAAGGCATCGTCAACCCGCTTGCCGGCCGCCACCTCGCAGCCGTAGTCGTGGTAGATGCCGCAGGGCGTCGTCTTGCCGGCGCCGCTGTTCGTAATCATGAAGATCAGCGCCTGGCGGCGGCTTTTGGTGCCGGCGCGCAGCATCTCGACCACCTGCGCGGTCTTGTGCTCGTGCACTTCATCCAGCAGGGCCACGTGCGGGCGCGGGCCGTTGGCGCCATCGTCGGCACTGATCGGGCGGAAGAAGCTTCCGTTGGCGGTGTAAGCCAGGTTCCAGACGTTTTCGCCTGTGCCGCTGGTCGTCAGCCGCTTCATGAGCGCAGGGCTGTGCTGGCGCATCGCCACGGCGTCGCGGAACAGGATCATGGCTTGGTCGCGCTTGGTGGCGGCGGCGTAGATCTCGGCGCGGGCCTCGCCGTCGGCGGTCAGGCCGTACATGCCGACACCTGCGGCCAGCGGGCTCTTGCCGCTGCCCTTCGCCGTCTCGACGTAGGCCACGCGGAAGCGCCGCACCCATCCGTCCAGCTGGGCGTCGAAGCGCTGCCAGCCGTACAGGCTGCCGACGATGAATGCCTGCCAGTCGTCGAGGATGAACGGCTTGCCCTCGAACGCGCCGCCGTTCAGGCACAGCGTCTCCTCGAAGAAGGCGATGGCCCAGGCGGATGCGTCCAGGTTCCAGCGCAGGCCGCGGGCTGGCGCCTCGGTCAGGTCGCGCAGGTGGCGTGCTGCGGCATCGCGCACGTGCGGGCCGGCGATGATCTCGCCCAGCAGCACGCGGTGCGCGTACTGGGTGGCCCTGTCGACCACGACCGGCTTCTGCTGCGCCCGCTTGCGGGCTGGCTTGGTCGGTGCGTCCACGCTGGTCACTTGAAGAACCTGTCGGGGCCGTTGGCCTGCTTGTTGCTGAACATGTCGGCCTGCGGGTCCACCATCACCTTGCTGCGGGCGGCCGGCGTGGCGCCGAACTCGCGCAGCACGGCCAGCGCGCGCTTGGCCGACATGCTCTTCACCATCTCCCACGGTGACAGGCTGACGTTGCCGGTCTCGGCGTTCTTCACCAGCACCTTGCCGTCGGCCGTCTTCTCCATCGACAGGCGGAAGACGGCGATGGCATCGCAGGCGATCTCCAGCGCGGGCGTGTCGATGGCGGTCAGGATCTGCGCCTTGCGCAGCTGTGGCGCCAACTGGTTCCACACGGCGGCGACTGGCGCGGCCAGATGCGGCGGCGGTGTCAAGTCTTGCAGAAGGTCGGGCTCGGGCTCCCTGTCATTCAGGGCGCGCTTGCCTGGGTTGCCGTTCACCAGGTGCAGCGCGGTCGGTTTGGCCGTGCGTCCCATCACTGCACCAGTTGCGCGGCCTGTCGCCACGGCGCCCAGCTGCTGAAGTTGTCGTTTAACGACTCGATGCCGTCGAAGAAGTCAGCGTAGAAGTGGAACAGGCCGGCGTCGGCAGTCACGGCGGTCTGCTCGGTGCGCGGGTTCGTGTTCAGGTTCGCGCTGGACTCGACGACGACGAAGCGGCCGGTGTGGCGGTTGCCCAGCAGCATCACCTTCGAGTGGTTGCGGAACGTGGCCACCCGGCCCTTGTGCTTGCGCACCGCGGTGCACAGCGCTTCGTGCACGGTCGGATACTGGCTGGGCAGGATCTCGCCGGTGTAGGCGTCGACCCACTGCAGCTGGCCAGCGGCAAGCCACGCGGCAAGCTGTTCCACGTCCTGCATGGCCATGCACCAGGTGCTGACCATCAGGTAGTCCCAGGGCTCGCAGGCCATCAGGTGCTGCAGGAAACTCAGGCTGTCGACATCGCCGCTGCTGATCACGTGCCAGCTGTCGCCTTCTTCGATGAACGGCGGCAGCAGGTCGCGCAGCAGGGCCTCGCTCTTGGCACGGCGCACACTGATGCGCCTGCGCGTGCGCACCGCACGGGCCTCTGACAGGCGCTGCTTGCGGGTGCGGGCGGGCGGATCAGCTAGGCCGTCGAACTCGCCCAGGTCGGCGAAGTCGCTGCTGTCGATGCTGGCCAGCTCCAGGCCTGCCACATCGATGCCGTCAAGCATCATGCGACTCCCCCTGTGGATTTCGCGGACCTGCGAACGAATAGAACCGACC
>Ga0208426_1000034_pt1 | contig 36726 bp, 51 predicted proteins | sample DEB19_08_DNA_6_FD_184524 | JGI IMG/M metagenome (GOLD analysis project Ga0208426, IMG submission 184524) | Aqueous microbial communities from the Delaware River and Bay under freshwater to marine salinity gradient to study organic matter... | ecosystem: Environmental > Aquatic > Marine > Coastal...
TGGTATTGCGAACCGCGTTTATTTTGGTGTGGGTGGGTGGTGAACATAGTGAACAAGAATGGAGACAGGGCGTGAGCTGGACAAATTTTGATGATGTGCTCGGGCAGATGCAGGCCTTTGGCCTCGACATTGCGCCTGGCGATATTGTCATTGGCTCGCGCCGCCGCTGCCGTCACAAGGATGGCGGACGGGAAAAGCGGGGCTGGTTTCAACTGTACGAATTGCCGCGGGCCGATGGTTCTGGTCTGCTGATCGTCGGCAGCTTCGGTGCTTTCTGGGGCGCCGAGAACCTGGTGCAGAAGATCGAGCTGCCGCGCAAGGATCGGCAGGCGATGACGGCCGAACAGCTCGAAGCGTTACGAGCTCGCATTCAGGCCGACCGCAAGCGGGTCGAAGCAGAAGCAAAGCGGGTTGCCGAAGAATGCGCCCGGCGCGCCGACTTCGCCTGGCGATCGCACTGTCAGGAAGGCAGCCGAGACCAGTCCGAGTACCTCAAGCGCAAGCGTGTCGAGACGCACGGCGGGCGTTTTCTGCCGGGCGGGAAGTTCTGCATTCCGATTCAGGACACCGAGCGCCGGACCTACGGCCTGCAGATCATTTACGACGAGAAAAAGCACGGCCGGGACAAGTCATTTTGGCCGGCTGGCCTGGCCAAGAAGGGGCACTTCTTCCTGATCGGCGGTATTCCCGATCGCCTGTTACTGGTGGCAGAAGGGTTCGCCACGGCGGCATCCATCAACCAGGCGACGAATCTGCCGGTGGCTGTGGCTTTCGACGCAGGAAATCTTCTGTCCGTGGCCAAGGCGCTGCAGGCCAAGTACAAGCGCGCGAAGATCCTGATCTGCGCCGACGACGACTACCGCACCGAAGGAAACCCCGGGCTGACCGCCGCGCAAAATGCCGCGCTGGCCGTCGATGGCGGTGTCGCTCTGCCGATTTTCAAGGACGAGCGCCCGACCGACACCAAGGGCCCCACCGATTTCAACGATCTGCATCTGCTCGAAGGCCACGATGCTGTCGCAAAACAGATCGAATCCTCCCTCTCGGCACTCGGCTGGAAGGCGACCCCTGCGGCGCGCGGGAATAGCGGGCAACCGGGGGGAGGGGAGACGGGTAAGCGTAGGGCGGCACAGTCGGTCATGGACCTCGATGACATCATTGGGCGCTTCGTGCCGCTGGACGATGGGACGGGCGATTACGTTTTCGACACGTGGACCAACAAGGTAGCCAAGCGCTCGCAGATGATTGCGCTGTTGCCGGCCGGCGTGCGGGGTGATGACATCAAGCGGCATCCGGTGTGGATCACACGCGGCGCCTACTATCTTGACCAGGTCGGCTTCGATCCTTCCGGCAAAGATCCGGACGTGCTGCTCAACACCTGGAAAGGCTGGCCGATCAAGCCGGCGGCCGGCAAGTGCGACGTGCTGCTCGAGCTGGTTGAATTCCTTTGCAATGCCGAGGCCAACGGCAGCGAGGTCGCCGACTACATGCTCGACTGGCTGGCCTGGCCGCTGCAGAACCCGGGCGCCAAGATGGGTAGCGCCGTGATCATGCACGGCCCGCAGGGCACCGGAAAGACAACGCTTTTCAAGGTCATGTGCACCATCTACGGGCAGTATGGGCTCGTCGTTGATCAGGACGCCATCGAGGACAAGTTCAATTCGGACTGGGGCGAAAACCGCCTGTTCATCCTGGCCGAGGAAATCGTCAGCCGCATGGAAATGTGGCACGTAAAAAACAAGCTGAAGAACCTGGTCACTGGCGACACCATCCGCATCAACCCCAAGGGGCTGGTTGCTTACAACCAGAAGAACCACCTGAACATCGTCTATCTATCGAACGAAAACCAGCCGCTGCCGCTGGAAAACGACGACCGCCGGCACCTCGTCATCTACACCCCGCCGGCACTTCCCGAATCGTTCTATGACGATCTGCATGCCGAGCTGGCCAACGGCGGTACCGAAGCCTTCTATAACTTCCTGCTGCGGCGCGATCTATCCAACTTCCACCCCAAGAAGCGCCCGCCGATGACCCAGGCCAAGCGCAACCTGATCAGCCTATCGGCTGCCAGCGAGCTGCGCTTCTCTCAGGAATGGATTCTCGGTGATGCCGATCTTCCCGTCGTTCCATGCCTGGCCACCGACTTCTATGCCGCCTACCTGAAGTGGTGCCGAGCGAACGGAGAGAGCCGTCCCCGGCCATCCAATCAATTCTTCGGCGCCATCGCGCACCAGCCCGGCTGGGAGAAAAAGAAGATCCGTATGTACCCGGCCGAGGCGTCGATTAAAACAGAACCGAAGCCCATGGTACTTCCGCCAATCGCGGCGCTTGAAAATGCCGGGACTGCCATGCCGAGCGGATCTGACCAGGCCCAGTGGCTTGGCGAATGCGCCCGCCGATTCGCGGAATCGCTCAGTGGCGGTGGCGAAAGGTGGGCTGCCTGATGCTGTTCCGGGTTCAATCACCATATGTTCCGGGTACCCGGAACGCTGAAAAACCGCGCCAATACAGGAGTGTTCCGGGTGTTCCGGGTGTTCCGTCGATCCCGCCCGTGTGCGTGCGCGACACAGGTGTTTTTCATACGCGCGCGCATTCTTTGTTATCCCCGCGTGTACACAGGAGGAACACCCGGAACAGTAGGAACAACGACGCAGCCAAGCGGTTCTCCAGCGTTCCGGGTACCCGGAACACAAAACAACAACCCGGAACATGCCTCATGACCAAGCCGATGCGCCTCGCCATGCCAACCGTGGCCGCCTTCATTGACGATCTCCGCGACGCCTTCGGATCGGAAACCATCAATCCAAGCATCAAGGCCGGCATCGATGGACAGCCAACCTTCTGGGCCAGCGAGAACGGCAACCAGATCGGCACACGCCCGCCATACGACGCCGAACGATCTATCCGGCTATGCGACACCCTGGTCGGTCCGATGAACGCGCCACAGGCGCACAGTGCAAACCGGAAAGGCAAATAAATGGACGACATCGACCGCGCCCAGCACCAGGAAGAAATGGCCCGCGACCGCGCCTTGCTCGCCGCCCGCAATTGCCCTGCCCGCGACTACGAAAGCGAAATCTGCCCCGGCTGCAGCTACGCCACCGACAGCAACTTCGGAAAATCCTGCGACACCTGGGCAGATTGCCTGCAGGACGCACAAAAGCGCGAAAGGGCAGGGCGGTGAAGATCAACGTCAAGATCGACGGCCTGGCCGCAACCCGCTCCTTCCTCGGCGGACTCGGCAAGCAGGTCCGCTTCGCCACCGCCCGCGCGCTCACCCAGACCGCGTACGCCGTGCGCAAGGACAACCAGGATGAACTCAAGCGCGACATCGCCGGCGGCGCCACGCCATACACCCTGCGTGCCTTTAACGTCGATGCCGCCACCCGCGACACCCTGCAGGCCGCCGTCTATCTGCGCACCGACGCCCCGTCCGGCGGCACCAACTACAGCAGCGTCCTCGGCCACCTCTACAGCGGCGGCAACCGGCGCTGGAAAAAGCTCGAAGGCTGGCTGCGCGGGCGCGGCCTGCTGCCCGAAGGCATGATGATCGCCCCGGGCGGTAAGCTGCCGCTCGACGCGCGCGGCAACATCCGCCAGCGCAACCTCAAGGAAATGCTCGGCATCCTCGGCAGCCAGACACGCAACCTGCAGGAATACCGCCGCTCTGGGCGCGGGAAGCAACTCAAAGGAATCGGCTACTTCGTCTCCAGGCCCGGCGACAAATCCGGCCTGCCGCCCGGCGTCTGGCGCCGCATCAGCACCGGCAGCAGCAGCGTCGTCGAGCCCTGGATCATGTACATCCGCCCCGTCGCCTACCGCCAGAAGTTCGACCTCGAAAAAATCGCCAAGCGCACTGTCGACCGCGTCTTCAAGACCAACTTCGACAAGTCGCTGGCCGATGCACTAAGGACTGCAAAATGAAAATTGAAAACATCGCCATTGAATCGCTGATTCCCTACGCCAGAAACAGTAGAACCCACAGCGAAGAACAAGTCGCCCAGGTAGCGGCCAGCATTAAGGAATTCGGTTTTACCAACCCCGTCTTAATCGACGAACAGGGCGGCATCATTGCCGTCCACGCCGTAACCGGCCAGGCGTTCGGCGAATGACCACCGTCACCCAGGCCGAATTTGCCCGCATGGAAGGCAAGGCGCGCAGCTATATCACCGCGCTTAAAGGCGCCGGCCGTCTGGTGATGACTGAAGACGGCAAAGTCGACGTCGAAGCCAGCCGTGCCCGCATCGCCGGCACATCGGACCCGAACCGCGACGACGTCACTCAGCGCCATGCCGAAAATCGGCAGGATGCACCGGTTGAGGCGTCGCAGTCCGACAAGATCGGCAGCAGCTACCAGGCCGCCCGCGCCGTCAAGGAAAAATTCAGCGCCATGCAGGCCAAGCTCGAATACGAGCGCGCCATCGGAAAGGTCGTCGAAAAATCAGAAGTCGAAGGCGCCATCGCTGACGTCGTGACCGCCTTTCGCCAGCGGCTGGAAAACCTGCCGCACCGCATCGCGCCGGAAATCGTCGGTAAGGATCTCGACGCCATCCGCGCCACGCTCAAGCAGGAAGTGTTTGGTGCCCTGGCGGAGATGGAGCGGGAATTTTCTAAACACATTGAACAAATGGGGAGTGAGGAATGAATAGGTTTTTAATGAGGCGTCATGAATACAAGATGGCTGGTGTCGGCCATCCATATCACGACCCTGATCGGGTAAATTGGTATCTGAATAGGCATCTAGATTGCAGCCCACGTGTTCCGAAACTGCGTGAATTTATAAAGGTTAGATCGGCGCGAAAAAGCCAGAGGAATGTTTATCGCCATCTTCCTTTGAGGCTTTGCGATCCGTTCTAATGATGCTACACACCGCCGCCCACGCCCTGGCCTACCGCATCGCCCGTCGCGCCATCCGACCGAAGGCGCCGCTGCTCGTTTCCGAGTGGGCGGATGCCTTTCGCCAGCGGCTGGAAAACCTGCCGCACCGCATCGCGCCGGAAATCGTCGGCAAGGATCTCGACGCCATCCGAGCCACGCTCAAACAGGAAGTGTTTGGAGCGCTGGCTGAGATGGAACGGGAGTTTTCGAAGCAGTTGGAAATTATTGGGAGTGAGGAATGAGTTATTTCAACGATCACGCGGGACTTTGCATGACTGGATTGGGCGGACCAATGGAACTTGATTATTTTCGCCCAGAAGAACCGTGCACAGAAAACTGGATAGATTGGGACGACGATATTCCAATCATTGGCTGGATTGATGCGCCAAATTATTCGCCTGCGGGTTTTTGTCAGTTTGATGACTCGTTTCTTGGTGATGGTCCTGAACAGGTAATCATTAAACGCAAATGACCGCCGCCCACGCCCTGGCCTACCGCATCGCCCGTCGCGCCATCCGACCGAAGGCGCCGCTGCTCGTTTCCGAGTGGGCGGACGCCAATCGCGTTCTGTCGGAAGATGGCAGTGCCGAGCCGGGGCGGTGGCGCACGTCGCGCAACCCGCCGCAGCGAGAAATCCTCGATGCGCTGTCCGAAGATGCGCCCGGCGAAAAGGTCGTGCTCATGAAGCCGTCGCAGTGGGGCGGTACCGAGATCGGATCGAACTTCGTCGGCTACTGCATTGACCACGTCAAGGGGCCGGGCGCCGTCGTCATGCCGACCGAGGCCAGCCTGCAGGATTGGACGTCGCAGAAGTTCGACCCGATGGTCAAGGATACGCCGGTCGTCAATGAGTCCATGGCGCTGCGCAGCAATCGCTCGGGCGACAACGCGGCCAAGCGCAAGCGCTTCAAGGGCGGCCTGATCTACTTCAAGACCAGCGGCTCGACCGCCGAACTCAAGGCCTCCAGCCTCAAGTGGGGCATGGCCGACGAGGTGGATGAATGGGACTGGACGACGCCGCAGGGCGATCCGCTCGGCCTGTTCGAGATCCGCTTCGCCGCCTTCCACAACTCCAAGCTCTTCGTCGTCTCCAGCCCGACCATCAAGGACGCCAGCAAGATCGAGGAACAATTCGAGGCCGGCGACCAGCGCCGCTACCATGTGCCCTGCCCGCACTGCGAAGAACGGCAGACGCTCAAGTGGTCGAACGTCCGATGGACGGTAGTCGGCCAGCGAGTCACCCGCGCCTGGTACGTCTGCGAACACTGCGGCTGCGAGATCGACGAACACCAGAAGAACGGCATGCTAGCCGGTGGCCGCTGGATCGCCGAAAACCCCGGCGCGCTCTACCGCAGCTATCACATCAACGGCATCTATACGCCCAACGGCCTCGGCCGCTCCTGGGTGCAACTAGCGCAGGAATGGATCGAGGCGCAGGGCGACGCCAAGAAGCTCGTCATCTTCATCAACACCCGCCTGGCTGAATCCTGGGCCGACCGCTCGCACGACCTCAAGCCCAACGTGCTGATCGCCCGCGCCGAGCCCTACGCGCTGCGCACGATCCCGCAGGGCGTGCTGGTCCTGACGGCCGGCGTCGATACCCAGGACGACCGCCTCGAAGTTCGCGTCATCGGCTGGGGCGCCGACAAAAAGGAATGGACCATCGATTACCACATCATCCCCGGCAAGCCGTCCGGCGATGAAGTATGGGCCGCGCTCGATGACTACCTGACGGCCGAATTTACCAATTCATACGGCAAGACACTGCGCATCGAGGCCACGGCCATCGATACCGGCGGTCACTTCACGCACGACGTCTATGCCTACGTTCGCCGCGCCAAGGCCCGCCGCGTCATCGCCTGCAAGGGCGCCAGCACTACCGGCCGCGTCATCCTCGGAAAGCCCAGCCACCAGGACGTCAACTGGCGCGGCCAGACCGTCAAGAAAGGCGTCGCCCTTTACATCGTCGGCACCGACACCGCCAAGCATCACATCTATGGGCGGCTCAACGATGACACCGACAAAGACCCCGGCGAGCGCAGGGTTCATTTCAGCACTGAGCTGGAGCATGCTTTCTTCGATCAGCAAGTCGCCGAAGTATTCAACCCGCGCAAGAACCGCTGGGAAATCAAGAAGGGCAAGCGCAACGAAGTCCTGGACACCCACGTCTACGCCACCGCTGCCAGCCATCACCCGGAACTCTACCTGCACAAATGGAAGGTGGCCGACTGGAAGCGGCGCGCCGCCATGATCGAGCCGGAACAGACCGCAGAACCGGCCGAAACAGCCGCCGAACAAAAACCGATCGAGGCGCCAAAGAAGCCGCCCGTCAAAACAAGAATGCCAGGGCGAAATCATGGAATACCCAACCTGGGCTGGTAAATGGACATCCTCAACAAAGCACTCGACCTCATTCAGTCCGAACTGGGCGACGACATCTTCACCGATGAAAAGCGCGAGCTATTCGAGCGGCAGTTCCGCTTCGACCACGGCGGCGACCGGCACTACATCGCCAGCGCCAACGCCATGGCCGTCACGCAGAAGCATCAGGAAGTCCGCCGCCTCATCCGGCAAGGCCTTGGCAACACCGCCATATCGGAACGCATCGGCATCACCCGCCAGCAGGTTTGGAATATCCGGCAAGGCATGACGTCAAGCACCCTGCCTTAATCGCTTGACGCCCGCCGCCTATAAATGGCGGCATGAGCGCTCCCACACTGACCACCCCGCCGGCCGCCATTCGCGCCGGCGACTCGGCATCCTGGCTGCTGACCCTGGCGGACTACCCGGCCGGCGCCGGCTGGTCCGTGCAGTATGACCTCCTCAACGCCGGCGGAAAAATCAGCTTCACCAGCACTGCCGAAGGCGATCTCCACCGCATCGCGCGCACCCCGGCCCAGACTGCCGCCTGGACGGTCGGCACCTATCAATGGCAGGCCCGCGTCAGCAACGGAACCGACGCCTATACCGTCGCCGTCGGCAGCATTGAAATCCTGCCCGATCTGGCCGTTGCAGTCGGGCTCGACACCCGCACGCACGCGCAAAAGACACTCGCCGCGCTCGAAGCCTGGATCGAGAACCACGATCCCGGCGTTTCCGAGTACGAAATCGCCGGGCGCCGCATGAAATACATCGCACTGGCCGACCTGATCAAGCTGCGCAGTCAGTACCTGATCGAAGTCCGGCGCGAAGGCGGCAAGCCGGCGCGGCCCGGCCGCATCCTCATGAGGTTTTGATGGCTACTCAAACCGTCGTCCCGTTCAAAGGCTCGCGCATCCTCTCGGAGTTTGCCGAGTCGCAGCGCCAGGCCCGCGTCGCCAAGGCCCGCAAGGAAGAAGCCGCCGTCTTCAAAAAGTCATTCGCCGCCGCCCAGCTCAACCGCATGACCAGCACCTGGCGTGCCACGGCCGAGCGCATCGACGACGAAATCCGCACCGACCTGGATGCCCTGCGCTCGCGCTCGCGCACCCTTGAAAACAACAACGACTATTTCCGCAACTACCTGGATATCGTCGAAACCAACCTCATCGGTGAAAACGCCCCGCGCCTTGTCCCGCTCGCCGACAACGCACCCGGCAGCCCGGACCAGGGCGCCCGCGATGCCATCATGGGCAGCTGGAACGAATGGGGCGAACTCGGCAACTGCGAAGTCAGCGGCCAGTATTCGCTCGCCTCGCTGTGCCAGTCCATCGTCCGGGGAACCGCCCGCGATGGCGAGTACGCCATCCTGCCGCTGCGTGGCGCTGCCGCCGGCAACAAGTGGGGCTACGCGCTCAAGGTCATCGACGTCGACCGCATCGCCACCTGGCTCAACCGCAGCGCATCCGAAGGCATCAATGCCATCGCCGCCGGCATCGAAGTCAACGCCCACGGCCGCCCGCTTGCCTACCACTTCAACACCAGCAACCTGGCCGGCAGCCGTACTGCCACCCGCGTTGCCGCCAGCGAAGTGCTGCACCGCTTCATTCTGCAGCGCCCCGAGCAAAAGCGCGGCATCCCCTGGGGCCACGCCTCCATGCTCTCCATGCACTACGCCGGGGAATTCGCGCTCTCTGCCCTCATGGCCGCCAAGTTCGGCGCCGACCACCTCGGCTTCTTCGTCACCCCGGATGGCACTGCGCCCGCCCTCGGCGGCGACGATGGCAAAGATGAAAACGGCAACAAGATTTCGACCAGCGCGCCCGGCACCTGGGACACCCTGCCGACCGGCGTCGACGTCAAAACCGTCGATTCAAAATACCCAAACGAGGTTTTCACCCCGTTCATCAAGACCGCGCACCAGCGCATGGCCTCTGGCCTGCCCGGCGCCAGCTATCCAGAACTCTGCAACGACTACGAAGCCGTCAATTTCTCCAGCATCCGCGCCGCCATCCTGAGCGCCCGCGACGAATGGAAGAAGCGCCAGCGCTGGTTCGCCGCCGCCTGGCTCGACCCCATCTTCACCGAATGGCTGCGCATGTCGCTTATGAACAACGCCATCCTGCTCGCCAACGGCTCGCCGCTGCCCTTCGCCAAGTACGACAAATTCAAGGCGCACGCCTGGCAGTTTCGCGGCTGGGCATGGGTCGATCCGCTCAAGGACATCCAGGCCGCCCGCGAATCGCTCGACCTCAAGATCATTTCACGCAAGCGCATCGCCGCCGACCAGGGCCGCGACCTCGAAGACGTCTTTGATGAGCTGCAGACCGAAGCCGCCCTGGCAAAAAAGTATGGGGTCGACCTGACCATTGCCCCGCCTGGCGCCCCGGAAAACCCACCCGAAGGAAACATGCCATGACCATCCTATTGTCTCAAGCCGTCCGTGTTGGCGGCGTCGTTCTCGCTGCCGGCACCACCCAAACCCTGGCCGCCGATCTCGAAGCCGACCTCGTTACCCGGAAAATTGCAACCTATACCGTTGCTCCGATGAAGTCGACGGTGCCGTTGTTTTGGGAAAACGATCCTCTCACCGGGGGGCTTGAAATTTTGGACCCGGTTACAAAGCTGCCGATGGAGCTTGGCGTATCGCTGCAAACATCAGGATCAACCGCAGTTGGCGGCGTTCGGACAGCAACACTCAGCGACGGATGGGCGGCAACTAGCTATCAATGGACGCGCAATAACGTAGCAATCTCAGGTGCTACATCTGCTTCATACACGCTTGTGCAAGCCGATATGGGCAAGTCAATCCGCTGCCAAGCTGCTGTCGTTCGTATTTCTGACGGTGTTGTCGTGCCGCTTGTTCTGTCAAGCGCCGTTATGCTCGACGCCTTCCAGAGCAGCGGGGCTGCTGGATACACGTTTTCGGCGAATACCAATGTTGCCGATTACAACGGAGGTCAAGCAGGCGAAGGCAAAGTACGCCTGACCGGCAACGGCACCAGCGTTACGCTTTTCGCCCGTAAGACAACGACCCAAAGCCTAACCCCTGCAAACATGGGCGTTATCGCCTACATGATTAACCGGCTCAATGGCGTAGCTGGCCTGACTGCTGCAATGACTCGCGGTGCGGCTACCGGAACTCTGGCGTTTACCGATACCGATACGACTTACCGCAAAGGCCGCCGGTGGATTGCTGCTGACAATAGCGAGTTCGGTACGTTCGCGAGTGGCGCAAATGGAACGGTTCAGTATCAGATTTCGGCCAACCAGAATGCGGGTTATACGACCGATGTAGTCATTGGGCCATTGCTCTATAACGCGGCAGGCCGACCGACCATCGTATTCACATTCGATGATTGCAGCGACACCCAGTACAGCAACGTTTTCCCGGCTTTCCAGTCTCGCGGATACGCGGCAACGATCTATGCAGTCAAGAATTCGGTAGGTACTGGTGGTCGCATGACAGTTGCCAACCTGCAAGAAATGTACGCTGCCGGATGGGACATAGGGACAAACACGCAAGCAGACGGCCTTATTACAGCATTCGCTACTGACGCTGACTGTGTTGCAGATCTCGCTGGCGTCAAGTCGTGGCTTACGGCAAACGGGATGCCCCGTGCAGTCAATCACATGGCACTAAGCAATGGCGCGTGGTCCGAGTCTCGCCTTGCTGCGCTGCAAGCAGACGGCATGATCACTGCGCGCACGACGGTCGGCGGTGACTTTTACACCCGCTACGGCTTCGGCGATCAGCAAATGACTATGGCGGGTCAGGCGACCAGCGGTCAAACGCTCGTTGCGCTCAAGGCATTCATTGATAAGGCGATACTGCGCGGAACGAACTTTGTCTTTTACACGCACGCTGTGTCTGCCGGTGCCAGCGGTGGCAATACCGACCTTACGATCCTCACGGACTTGCTTGACTACATCAAGACAAAGACCGATGCCGGCCTGCTTGATGTCCTGACGATCAGCCAGTTGTGGGCGCGCGATGGTGCCAACACTGCGCCAGTCTGATTTCTAATCCCCTCTGCACAATGACCACAAACCGCCTTCGGGCGGTTTTTCTTTTCCCGTCCGTCAAGCACTCTGCCTTAATCGTTTGACGACGAATTGAAAAACTCGAACTCATGGAGGTTTGCCCATGAGTTTGACCCGCGATCTGAGTTTCAAGCAGGACATCAAGTCCGATTCCGAAGACGGAATCGACCTGATTGTCGACTTGTCTTTCGCCAGCAACGATCCGTACGAACGCTGGTGGGGCATCGAGATCCTCGATTGTTCGCCGGAATCCGTCCGCCTCGACCGCATCAATGACAGCGGGTCGCTGCTGTACAACCACAACTGGGACGAATTGCGCGGACATCATCTGCCCGGGTCCGTCCGCTGCATTGAAGGCAAGGTGCGCGGCCAGGTGGCGATTGCCTGGGCGGCCGACGAAGGCAAGACCATCAAGCTGGTGCAGGGCGGTCATCTGACCCATACCTCGACCGGCTACGAAATCCACCAAATCATCGAGCAATCCGTCGGCAAGTCCGGCGAAAAAATTGAACGAACCCTGGACGGCCAGATGTTCGACCGCGTGCTGACCCGTAGTCATCGGGATGCGCCGGGCGATCTGGTCGCCTTCCGGCGCGCTTTGGACTCCGCCGCCGGGGCATTTGAACGAGCCGCCAACGAGCCGACGACCTACCGCGTCACGGACTGGGAAATCCTCGAAAACTCGCTCGTCACGGTGCCAGCCGATACGACTGTTGGCTATGGCCGCAGTCGGGAGACCGAAACCCCGCCGGCGCCGCCGGAACACCCCGCATCCGTCAAGGAGATCAAGATCATGCCTCAAGTAGTCGAAACCCCCGTCGACGTCGCCGCCATCGAGCGCAGCGCTGCCGACAACGCGCTCAAGCGCATCAAGGACATCCGCGCCATGGCGGAGTCGTGCAAGGACTTCGAAGGCGTCCGCGCACTGGCCGATGCCGCCATCGATGCCGGCATGCCGGCCGGTGAATTCCAGGCCAAGTTGCTCGGCCACGTCTCTACCAAGGGCAACAAGTGGGAACCAGAAATCGGCATGAACGAGAAGGAAGCCAAGCGCTTCTCCGTCGTTCGCGCCATCAATGCCATGCTGTCCGGCGACTGGTCGAAGGCCGGTTTCGAGCGCGAAGCATCCATCGCCTTTGCCGACAAGGCCCAGAAGTCTGGTATCCAGCGCCAGAGCGAAGCCAGCTTCTTCCTGCCGGTTGAAGTGCAGCGTCGTGACCTGACCGTCGCCTCGGCTACTGCTGCCGGCAACATGGTCGCTACCGAGCTGCGCCCGCAGGACTTCATCGAACTGCTGCGCGCCCGTACCCTGATTTCGCAACTGGGCGCCCGTTCGCTGACCGGCCTCGTCGGTAATGCTGACATCACCAAGCAGACCGGTGCCGGTACCGCCTACTGGCTCTCCAGCGAAGCGACCGCGATCACCGAATCCGGCCAGACGGTCGGCCTGCTCCAGCTCCGCCCGAAGGTGCTCGGTGCCTACACCGAAGTTTCCCGCCTGCTGCTGCAGCAATCGACGCCCGACGCCGACATGTTTGTCATGGATGACCTGACCAAGGTCATCGCCATCGCCAAGGATGCTGCCGCCATCAACGCCGGCGGCTCTGGTGCCCCAGTCGGCATTCTCGGCACCGCCGGCATCGGCGCGGTCACCGGCACGACGATCGACCTTGCCAAGGTTCTGGAATTCCAGACCGACGTCGCCGGCGCCAATGCGCTGTCGATGGACTGCGCCTACCTGACCACGCCGCTGGTCGCCGCGTTGCTGGCCCAGCGTCAGCGCTTCTCGGGTACCGATACCCCGCTGTGGGCCGGCAACATCCTCGACGGTAACGTGATCGGCTTCCGTGGCGCTTCTACCACCCAGATGCCGGCTGCCACGATGATCTTCGGCGACTTCAGCCAGGTCATCTTCGCCGAGTGGGGCGCCGTTGAAATCGCGGCCAACCCCTTCGCAAACTTCCAGGCAGGCATCACCGGCATTCGTGCCTTCTACACCTGCGACGTGGGCGTGCGCACCGCTGGCGCCTTCTCCGCCGCTTCTTCGATCACCTGATAAGGGCAGGGCGGGGCTTCGGCCTCGCCCGTCCGCAAGGATAAAACATGAAAGTCGAAGCCGAAGTCATCGAGCCCATGTGGTTCGAAGGCAAGCAGATCGAGCCGGAAGAAGGCAAGCCGGCGCCAGTCATCGCATTGAGCCGTTCGGATGCCGTCTATCTGCAGTCGATTGGCCGCGTTCGCATCATCGAAGCCGCGCCGGAAGAAAAGCCGGCCAAGGGCAAGAAGGCGAAGTAATGGACTTTTCCGCAGCAGCCGCCGATTTTTTCAAGGACTTCGCCGAAGACATCACCGTCGACGGCGAAGTCGTGCGCGGCCTGCTCGATCTGACGCCGGGTGATGTGTACGGGGTCGGCGGCGTCAAGCCGCAGGCGCGCTTCCCGCATGCGGTGTTGATCAATCGCGGCTCGGTTGTTGTCGCCCGTGGCGTTACCTATGACGTCTCAAGCCGTCCGGTTGATGAATCCGGCGTCTGGCTGGTGGAGCTGAACAAGCCATGAGCCATGTTGCCGACCGCATCCTGGCCGCCACTGTCGCCGCCCTGGCGGCTGTGCCGGGCATCGTCACAGCCGACATCAAGCCGGTCTATCTGCTCGAAGACGCCGATCTGCCGGCGGCCATCATCGAAGGCGTCGAGGATGAAATCATCGAGCGCCTGCGTGGCCTGGTCATCGAAGAGGCGCGCGAGCTGCGCTTCGATGTCTTCATCGTCGCCAAAGCCGGCGCTGCCAGCTTTCTGACCACGGCCGGCAACCTGCACGAAGCCGCCGCCCTGGCGCTCACCGGCAGCAAGTCGGCCATGACGCTGGGCGGATTGCTGACACGCGGCATGGAAATCAGCCGCGAAACCCTTGATTTCGACCGCGATTCACTCGATCAGCCGCTTGGCGGCTGGCGAATTTCAGTCACCTGCAAATACACCCTGCGCTCGGATCAGCCGGGCAAAACAGAGAAGGAGCTTTAATCATGAGTTACATCGGCACCGGAAAGATCAAGATTGCCCCCTATGCCTCCGGCGCCTGGTTCGCCGCCCGCAAGTTCCGCGACGTCGGCAACGCTTCCACCCTGGAATTTTCCTTTACCGAAGAAAAAAAGGAACTCAAGGACTACCAGGACCCGGCCGGCGGCGTTGCTGCTTCCGTCTCCAAGGTTTCCAGCGTCGAAGGCAAGATCAGCCTGCGCAAGATTACTGCCGAAAACCTCGCGCTTGCCCTGTGGGGTAGCACCTCGACCCTGAACACCACCGCCATCGTCGGCGAGGCGCACGTCATCAATTCCAGCGCCTTCATCCCGACCAACCGCCTGATCAACACGGCCACTGCGCCTGTCGTCAAGAAGGGTGCCACCACGGTTGCCGCCGGCGACTATACCGTCAGCAAGGGCGGTATCACCATCGCCGCCACGATCAGCACCGCTGGCGTTCTGGATGGCGACGCCATCACCATCGATTACACCCCGGTTGCATCGGCCGATGTCCAGGCGCTAATCAGCGCTGCGCCTGACGTCTCGATCTTCTTCGAGGGCGTCAATGCCGTCGATTCGAAGTACGGTACGAGTCGCATCTACAAGGCAAAGCTCGGCGTTGCCAGCAACATCTCGATGATCGGTGAAGATTTCGCCTCGCTCGATATCAGCTTCACCGTGCAGAAGGACACCACGGTTACCGGCGCCGGTATCAGCCAGTTCCTCAAGCAAGAATTCGAGGCCTGATCCATGGCCGTTGTCGAAGTCATGGTCGGCGAGCGCCTGGTCATGGTCAAGGAATTGACCGTGACCGACGTCCGCAACTGGGTGGCCGAAGCTGAATCCGGCGCCCCGGTCGATCCGGTTCGGGCCATGGTCTTCGACGACTGCTCGCTGGATGATCTGGCGCGCCTCTGCGACATGCCGGCCGCCGATATGGAAGCCTGCACAGTCGCCGAACTGACGCCGCTCCGCGACAAAGCCATGGTACTCAACCCCCATTTTTTCAGGACTCGGGAGGCGCTGGTCAGCGTCTCCCGGGCCATTCAAGCCGAAATCGACTCGCTGAATTTGACCATACCCTTGCCGCCGTCGCCGGGCGAGGCCACCCCAACGTCCTGAGCTATCCCATGGGCCTCTACCTCGCCGCCCTGAAAGTATTGACCGATGGCTAACCCGACCAAAGTAATCATCGATGGCGACGCCAGTGGCGTTGTCAAAGCGGCCGGCATCGCGCAAGGCGCCCTGGGCAAGCTGCAGGTGCAAATGGGCGCGCTGGAAGCGGCTAGCGCCAAGGGGCTGTCATTCTCCGGCATGGCCGGCATGGCCGGCATTGGCCTATTGGCGACGGCTGCCGCCGCAGCATTGTGGGCGGTTACCAAGTCGGCTGCCGACTATGGCGACCAGCTCGACAACATGAGCCAGCGCACCGGCGTCGCCGTCGAGGATCTCGCTAAGCTGCAGTTCGCTGCGAAGATGAGCGACACCACGAATGAGGCACTGGGCAAGGGTCTGGCCGTCCTGTCCAACCTCATGGTCGGCGCTGCCGGTGGGGCCGAAGAGAGCAGCAAGCTATTCGAGCGCTACGGTATCGCCGTCCGCAATGCCGACGGCTCGGTGCGCTCGACCATCGATGTCCTCGGCGATCTGGCCGACGTATTCACGACGCTGCCCGATGGCGCCGAAAAGACCGCCCTGGCAACCGAATTTTTCGGCAAGAAGATAGGCGTCGAACTGATCCCGTTGCTCAACCAGGGCAAGGATGGTTTGAAAGCCCTGGGTGATGAAGCCGAGCGCCTCGGGCTGGTCATGTCGGGAGATCAAGCCAAGGCTGGCGCTGAATTCAATGACAACCTCGATCGCATGGCGGCGCTGGCCTCGTCGCTCGGCAAGACTATCGGCAACGGACTGATTCCGGTCATGAATAAATTCATGGGGCAACTCATGGATGCCGCAAGCAACAAGCTGTCTTTTTGGCAAATGCTCGGCCTGGGAACCGATGCGCCAGGCGCCGACCCGGTGGAAAAACTCAAGAAGGCCTCGGCCGATCTGGCGAAACTCAAAGCCGAGATGGCCGCCGCGCAAAAGCAGAATCTATCCGATGGCGGATCGATTGACACCTCGGGTATCGAAAAGCAAATCGCCGCACAGGAAAAGCTGGTCGGCTACTACAAGGACCAGGCCAAACGGCTCGAAGTCGAGCAGGGAATTTCCGACAGCAAGCGCGCCACCATGGCCACGAACCTTGCCGCAAAGCAAAAAGAGCTTGAGCAGTTGCGTGCCATCGCTGCCGGCAAAGCCTCCGGTGACATCCTGAAATCAGACAAGGAACTCAACGACGCCCGCATCAAGGATGCCGAGCGCCTGCGCGATGCCCTGCGCACTGCCTATGAGGCCTCGAAAAACGACGCCGTCAAAGCTGCCGACGAATCGAAGAAGCTCTTCGAGCAGGCCCGCAAGGTGCGCACCACGGCAGCCGACAAGGCGACCGAGATGGGCATGGAAGGCCTGTCGCCAGAAGACAAGGCCGCTGCCGTCGGGCAGCAGGCGCAAAGCATGTTCGACCAGGGCCGTTACTATGCCGCCGCTGCCGGCGCCGCCAAGCTCGACGGCCGCCTGGCACAGATGGAGCAGTACCAGCAGCAGGCCAGCGAATACCTTGACCGGGCTCAGGCCTTTGCCGAAAAGTCCGGCGATGCCGGCCTCATGCAAGGCATCGCCGAGCAGCAGGCCAAGGCGCTGGAAACCCAGGCCAAAGCCAAGCAGGCCGAAGCGACCGAGATGCAACAGCGCGCTGATACCCAGATGGCCAACCTGACCACCGTCGAGGCTAAGCTGAAAGAACTCAACACGGCCGCTGCCGCCTTCGAAATCAAGTCAGATATCACAAAGCTGGAAGGCGAGATCGCTACCCTCAAAAAGCAGATCGGCGAAGGCGCCGTGATGCCGATCAAGATGGTTCCGCAGCAGGGCGAAGCCGCCCCGGCTCCGGCGTCGTCCGGGGCGTCCGGCAGTTTCGCCGGCGGCGGCTGGACTGGCTGGGGCGGAAAGTATGAGCCGGCCGGCATCGTGCACCGGCAGGAATACGTCACACCCTCACAGATCACCGCTCAGCGCGGTGTTATCCCATTTCTCGAAGCCCTGCGCAAGTATGGCAACAAGGTGCTGCCCGGCTACTCAGCCGGCGGGCTGGTCGGCAATCTGTCCTTGCCCAGCCTGGCCTCGGCCTCTGGCAGTGCGCCTGGCGCCGACAGTAAAACACCGCTGGTGCTCGATTTCGGCAAGCTCGGTCGCATCAATGCCGAGGCCAGCCGGGATTCCGCCGACGAGATCCTGCGGGTCTTTGATCGTGCCCGGATGCAGTTCGGGAGGCGGCCATGAGTCTGCCGACCCTTGTCATTGCCGGTGTCACGCTTTCCACGATCGGCTGGCTCGATTACGAGCAGACCATCGAGCCGATCGGTGGCTCAACCCTGCGCCGCATGAGTAATGGCGCCGCTTTCAAATTGACGCACTGGCGCAAGTGGCGGATTGCGATTTCCGCCGGTGGCTGGGTTCCGGCTGCGCTCAACGCCATCAACTATGACCAGCCATTCGAGATCGAGCTGCCAATGCCGGTTGCCCTGCAGGTTGGCGAATCCTTGCCGCCCGGCTGGGTCGCCCGCGCAGCGCCGTATGCCGAGCACACCGTCATCGATCAGGCCGGCGTTTCAACGCGTTACGTCTACATCAAGATGACCGTGATCGCCGAACCCCCCAGCCAGCGCCATGGCCGCAGCAATGCCCCGGCCTGGGAATTAACCTGCGAGGTAGCGTGATGATTTTGACGCATGAAAAAGTATCCGGCGAAGCGAATACCGATGCCGGCAAAGTCGGCGGCGCGGACTGGGATGAACCGCATGTGCTGGAGGTGGGCAGTCTGTTTACGGTCAATGTGATCGGATTCGATTGGCAGGTCAGCGGCTCGGTAACCTCGCACACGACGATTCGCCCGATGGTGAGTCAGTTTGCAAGGACGGGCACCGGCCAATGGGAGGCCACAGTCGATACCAGTGCCTATGCCGTGCGTGCTGGCAGCATGGTGGTGACAGAAATTGGCTCGGTCAGCATTTCCGGCTTGCCGGCCGGATGGACCTACTTCGCCAGCAGCAATTACGGCAGCGTCTCGATTAATTTTTACAACACCAGCGGCACGCTGGCCAACCCGACCAGCAACATGACTGTACGAATCCTGGTCATGGGCCACGTCGAATAATGGGCGCTTTTGACGCATCCTTCGACGCGTCGTTTGATTCCGGGGCGGCATCTGCTGCACCGGAAATCGGCTATGCCACGCTCGGCATTCAGGTCGCCGTCGTCAATCCGGATGTCTTTCTGACGGCCCCGGGGGGGCTGCACTGGCTGCCGGTTGTCGTGCTTGGCGGGGTGGATATCTCGGCGCGCTTGTCGGGCCAGATCAAGATCAGCGCCGCCGAGGATTCGGCGCGCGTTGCATCGCTGTCTTACCAGCCGGTGGCGGCCAGCGATTTGTTCACGCTGGCCGGCCAGCCGATCACCATCGGGGTCACTCTGGAGCGGGCGGGCGCCCTGGCTTATTACCAGCTCTTTGCGGGCACCGTCGAGCGCGCCCCGGTTGAGATGACATCGCACACGGTCGAGATCGCCTGCCGCGACGGATATCAGGCCCGGATTGCTGCCTGCAAGTCGGCGGCCGAGGTTGAGGCGCTGTTCGGTGGCCTGGCTTTCCCGGCGCCCAAGCTCTACGCCTGGGATGCGACCGACCCGGACCCCATTGGATATTTCGCCACCTTGCTCGATAGCATGGCTGGCGCGGTTGCCATCGATAGCGCCGGCCTGTGGCGCGCGATTCCATGGGCTATTGGCGCCCCTGCCGCCAGCTTCGGCGTCGGCGATGTCTTTGACGAGTCGGTATCGATCAGTCAAACCTGGCCGGCCGATCTGCCGGGTACCTTCACGGCCACGCTCAAGCACCGCCACCCACGCCTGCACCAGATCGAGCGCGCCGTGACCTGGTCGCGCCTGACCTATACCGATTTTGTCGTGCACGGCGTGAACTGGGCCACGAAAGCCGCTGTCAAGCAGGCGCTGTCCGGCGTCTCAGGCTGGCAGGCAAAGGGCGAAATCAATGTCGTCTCGCCGACGCCGGGCACGTATCCCGTGATCGTCGGACCGGCCACCATCACCTACATCGTCTCCTACGAAAACGCTCCATTCCTGGCCGACTCGGTGAACTGCACGCTGTACCGCCGATGGTATCAAAACGTCGAGACCGCTTACACCTACACGATCACCTTGCCCGGTGGCTCCGAGCGCACCGAGACCATCAACGAGGCGCTGAGCAGTGAGTTTGACGGCGGCGAGTGGGAAACCACGCCAACGGCCGAAGCGGATATTGGCATCTGGGCCAGCAATGCACCAACTGTGGCCGTGCCGCCGACCGGCTATGAGGGTCTGTTACCGCCGCACCCCGGCGCCAACGGTGGCGGCGATTACTGGGCCGACATCGTGCATGCCGACATCGATGCCGCCACCACGCACATGGTCGGCAAGGTCGTGCGCAAGGTAGCCCGGGCGCTGCGCAATCGCAGCGTGTCTTTCGCCCGCCCGATCGATCCGCGCTGGGAAATCGGCGCCGTGCTCGCCATTGCAGCGCAGGGCGTCAGTGCGACGGGGCAGGTCGTGGATCTGGAGCACATGCTTGATCTCGACAGTGCCGATGCCGAGACATCCTTTGTGCTGGCCCTGCCGGAGAGCATTGGCAGCAGCACCGCCGTCACGGCTTCGGCCGTGGCCCCGACCGGGGTTGTTGCCCACATCGCGACGCCGGTCGCCCTGGCAAACCACGTTGGTGGCCGGGCCGATACGCCCCGCACACCCGACCCTGACACGCTGATCGGATTCCTTTGCAACGTGCTGCCGACAGCCAACAGCTACGACCCGACCGCGCCCACTTACCAGGAGCAATTCCGCGTGATCATGCCCGCCATCGATCAGACCCACCGCGACGCCCTGGAGCAGGCCGGCACCATTTCAGCAACGTGGTCCATTGCCGGCGGCGCGCTGGCCGTGACTTTCTGAGGTCGCCATGGCCCTGAGCTTCGGCTTCTACGCCGACCCAGCCCTGACCACCCGCCTGGGTTCGCGCCTGGCATTCGTGCAGGACCATCTGGCCCCGGCTGCGGCCGACAAGGTTATCTACTTCGGCAGCCCACTGCCGGGCAAGACATGCCGCGCCAACAGTTCGCCCGGCGTTGCCGCCATTACCGTTTCTCCAACCGATGCTGCTCCGGCTGCCGGACTGCCAGCCAGCACCCTGCGACTGGCGCTGTCGGCGGCGGGGCTGTCGTCGGCTACACCGGGCGCTGCACTGGCTTTGCCGGCGACGGTGTTGAGCGGGGTCGCCAACGCTATCCCCATACACATGCGCGTGCTCGATAGCCTGCATGTCGTCGGCGTCTACAACGACCTCGGCCTGACCACCAATGAGCTGATCGAGACATGAGCAAAGACCTGACCGAGGCACTGCGCCGCCTGACCGAAGAGGCCAGCGCCGCCGCCAAGCCCGTCGAGCCCATGAAAAATCGGGCTACAGCCGGCGCCGCGAAATCCGCCGCGCTCAACAACAACGGCAAGCCAGCCAGCGGTGGTGGCATCGCCTCGCCGCTGGTCGAGGCCAGCTATGCCGCCCGTACCTGGCACACCGAGAAAGTGCTGGTCAGTACCGACGGCATTCTCGCGTTCCGAATAAAGCCCGTCAAAACGGTGGATTTCCTCGACGCCAACGGTGATCCCGTGCAGATCGAGTTCAAGAGTCCGCCATGAGCGGCGAATCGTTTTTCCTCGACGAGGTCGTCAAGTTCGGCGATCCCTGGCATGGCCTGTGGCGTGCCGCGACAAACCAGGTCACACCACCCGCCGGGCCGGCATTTACTTGCCCGGGCGTGCCGCCGAATGGCAGCCTGTATCAGCCCTACGGCGCCAGCTACAAGCTGGCAAAGCCGGGCGTTGCTGCCACCAGCAATGACGCCGCCGACAATGCCGCCGGCCGCACCTGGCTCAATTACGCAATTATGTCCGGATCGACGATGCGGCTCTACGGCCGAGACCTCGGCGGCCCTATTTACATCGCCCCGGATGGCACGCCGTGGAAGGTCGACACAGTCAAGAATTATGCTTTTGCCGGCACTACCGGAACACTGACTATCGACGTGACCTTCCACAGCTTCGGGGATTTTGACGAGGCCGCAGCGCCCGTCACCCAGACGCTGGCCACGCTCACCGCTACCTGTGCCACCCCGACGCCCTATACACCGGACATCTACCGGACCAAGATCGATTTCGAGGACGTTTCAACGGACGGCGCAAAGTCGCTGATTGCGCTCTACGACGCCGGATACGAGCGCGGTGTGTTGGGTATATTCGAGCTGTCGATAAGCGGGACGCCGCCGGCGGCGACAGCCACCCTGACCAAGATCACTGATCGCACAGCGCTCGCCGCACCGACTTCCGTTATCGATCAACACTGGAAAATCGCCTCTGCCACCGGCGCGTATCCTAGCCATACAATCACCTACATCAGTGTGGCCGGAAACCTTTGGCCAGACGGCATGCTGGCCGGTACGCGCTCATTTTGCGAATCACAAAATGACTCAAGTACTATCGAATACCTTATCGGTGCTCGCTACTCAGGCGCCACCACTGAGGTCATCACCATGCACTGCCGGGAGCTTTACACGGGGACTGGTGACATCTCGGCGGTTCCCGTCCCCTTGCCGGATCTGTATCAGTACACGGTCAGCAGTAGTTCGCAGGTACAGATTACCTGCGAGCTGAAAGCCAACGGGACGGCCATCGATACCCGTTCGATGACGATCTCTGCCACGGCATCAGGGGTCTTTACAACGCCAGACGGCGCAGTTTTCCCCGTCACATCCAGTACGACTTATTCATTGGGGGGCGGATCAACAACTGTCACCGGGGCCGAGCAGATGATCGTCGGCACCAGTTACGGCTCATTGACCCATTACGGCGTGCTGGGGCCGAACGCCAATAACAATACCTACGGGGATTCGCTGGGCTGGCGGTATTCCAACAAGGTCTATGGCATGTACTCCCAGGAGCCCAAGGTGTGGGGCGATTCCTCGGCTCGCCAGACCCTGTTTCACAAGGCTGTCGGTGTCATCGGTAGCGACGCCTCGACGATCAGTGCGGCTAGCTTTTCCGCCGGCCCGATCTACGGCACCGAACACCCGGTAACCGGGCAGGTCGTCAGGGATACAACGCCAGTCTGCTGGATTTGATAGGGAGAAAACATGCCAGAACCACATTCAACCACGGCCGGCATCATCATCGGCGGCAGCATCGGCATTACCGGCAGCCTATTCGGAGCGGAAATCGACGCGCTATTGCTCGGCATGTGCTCGGCCATCTTTGTCTCGATCTGGATGCCGGCAGTCGATAACCGCATCAAGGCGGCCGCTGCCGTTGGCCTTTCCAGCCTGATGGCCGGGTATGGATCGCCGGTGGCCGTCGCCTGGTTGTCATCCGACCAAGCCGCGCTGGCGAATACGGGCAGCCCGCTACGGCTGCTCATGGCTATCGCCATCGGCGCGGCTTGCCCGACCATCGTTCCTCTTGCCATTGCCCGTCTGCAGACCATTGTTGGAGGTGTCAATAAATGAGCCTGATCTACCTCGTCGCCATGTCCATCGTGCTCTACAAGGCCTTGTCCGTGATTGCCTGCCTCGATGTGCGGGACTTCACCGGCTGCCGTGGGCAGTTCGCTGGCATTGCACTATTTTGGGCGGTTGCCGTGCCCGGCGCCATCGCCGTCGCCCTCAATGCCGCACAGATCGGCGGGCCGCTTCTGCTGCTAGCCCTGGCCGTACTGGCGATTACCGACCGGAGAAAAACATGATTACCGCCGACCAGCTCATCAAGATCATGCCTTATGCCAAAAGCCGGGCGCTGCTGTGGATTGATGCGCTCAACGAGGCGATGACGGAATTCGGCATCGATACCCCGCGCCGGATCGCCGCCTTCCTGGCGCAGGTGGCGCATGAGTCTGCCGAACTGCGCTATGCGCGCGAGCTGGCCAGCGGTGCTGCCTACGACACCGGCCGGCTGGCTGCCCGCCTCGGCAATACGCCGGAAGCCGATGGCGATGGGCAGCGCTTCAAGGGGCGCGGCCTGATCCAGATAACCGGCAAGCACAATTACCGGCAGTGCAGCCAGGCGCTGTTCGGCGATGGCGACATCCTGCTTGCGGAACCCGAGCTGCTCGAAGAGCCGAACAATGCGGCACGCTCGGCCGCCTGGTTCTGGTGGGTTCGCGGCCTGAACGTCACGGCCGATTGCCCGAGCAGCTTTCAAACCATCACCCGCATCATCAACGGCGGCCTCAACGGCTACGCCGACCGGCTGGCCTACTTCGAGCGGGCGCGCAAGGTGCTGGGATGCTGACCGGGGCGCTGATCCGGATCGCCGCAGTGCTCGCCTTCCTCGCCGCAACCTTCGTTGCCGGCTGTGTCACCGGCCGCGAACAGGTTCAAGACAAGTGGGATGCCGACAAGGCGATCCGCCTGCAGGCTGCCCTGGTCGCCGATATGGCCGCCCGTACCAAAGAGCAATCCCTGATGACCAAGCTGAGCGAGGCCCAAAATGCCGCAACCGAACGTGAAAAGAAAATCCGCGCTGACTATGACGCTGCTCACCGGGCTGCTCTCGGCCTGCGCGACACCGTCGCCGCCCTCCGTCGTGAGCTGCCCAGCGCTGCCGCCGATGCCTGCCGTGTCACAGCCGATGCCACCCTTTCCGTATTCGGCGAGTGCTCGGCTCAGCTTGGAGAAGTGGCAGCAGCGGCTGACAGTCTCGCCAGCGACCGACAAACCCTGATCGATGCGTGGCCCAGGTGAGCAATCGCGTCATGCTCAACTGCTGGCTGGTCGCCATGTGGTTCTGGGCAGTCGGTCACTGCCGGCAATACGCATGGGTCCGCCGATCGCATAGCCTTCGCGGGTACATCCCCCACTTTGGCTATGCAGAGCGCACCGGGTGGCGCTGGATGCGGACGGTTGAGTACGTTCCGCCAAAAGGAAGGCGCTGGACCCGTGATGATTTCGTGATTGCGTTCAATGGCCACTATATCGTAAGGCACTACCGCCTGATGTCGATAAGGCGCTGGGCCACGAAAGAGCAGGCAATAGCTGACGTTTATTTTGGAGGTGTGCGATGACCGAAGCGAAGATTTACAACTTGGCCCAGGGGACGCACCACGCCGAGGTGATCTTCGCGCCATAGCTCAGCCTTCAGGCGGTCATGCAGTTCCTGGGCCTGCTTTTTATTACTCGTTTGAGTAGATCGCCTAATTCGACGTCCTTGATGCCGGATGTCGATGTGCCAGATATTCCCTCTTTTTTCGAGGACCATTGCCGTGCTCTTGTCTTGGGTGTCTGGCTGTATTGTGACCTCATCCACTCGATAAGATCAACCTCAAGAAATACCCACTGCCGTCCTGGCTTGCACCCTGGAATGATCCCGGCGCGCGCTTTCCGCATGAGCGCGTCTTCGCTCATGTGAAGCAATGCTGCAGCGTCCGTGAGGTCCAGTGTGTTCATTGGCTATCTCAGGCGGCCAAAAAGTATTGCTGGATGGTCATGCCTCAAACCCGCCTGTGGCCCAGTCGAAGGCGATAAAAACCATCAGCAGAACAAACCCAGCAATGGCCATCGGCACAAAGACGATATTCATGGCGATGTTTTTCAGCAGGTTCATGCCGCTCTCCTGGCGACGGCCAGTTCAGAAAGATTCGACCGGACAAGCGCCGCAGCCAGTGGCGGACAAACGCTGTTGCCGCACATGCGAATCTGGGCTGTTTTGGTCAGGTTAATGCGCTGTCCGTTGTGATCGATTCCCCAGTCCATGACGTAGCTGTCGGGGAATCCTTGGGCCTTGAATAGCTCACGTGGGGCCAGCATGCGCAGGCCGATGTCGGCGATCTGGTATTCATCGCCGGCGACAGTTACCAGGCCGTAGCGGTCCTTAGTGGTTACCGTGTGCAACGGTTCCTCGAGGCGTGGGTCTTGGTCTGATCCGTAATATTTCACAAGGAAGGCGCGGACCTCGGCGTGGTGCGTCCCCTGGGCGCTTACTGTGTGCAGATGCTCGTCGATTGGCTGGCCGTCCTGGCTGGTGCCGCGCATCTTGACCAGGTTGCTCGTCACGATGCCAGCGGTCGCACCGTTGGCCGTGATGGTATTGATCGGTTGTTCAATGTCACGAATGCCGTGGCTGAATCGCTTGCTTCCGTCCTTGCCTTCGCCGTGGCCCATGTGAATCAGGTTGGCGGTGACCAGGCTGTTATGGTCTGAGCTGGTGACGGTGTGCAGCGGTTCGCCTTGTAGGCTGTGGCCGACAACGCCGCCGTAGTGCTTCGCCATGAAGGCGGTAACCAGGGCGTGGTGCCCGCCCTTAGTCTGGGCTAAGATCGTGCGCAGCGGTTCGTCGGCTGGCATGCAGCGGGGCGTCGATGCGTTGGCATGCTCGGTCAGGACTGGTGCGACAACAGCGAATCCGGGCGCTGAAGTTATTGTGCGCGTCGGCTCGTTAATATCCCAAGCGTTGGGCCCTCTGCCGGTGGTCTTGCTATTCGCCGTATTCACGATGAACGGCTCTGCCGCATTCACAACGTAGCGCATGATGCCCTTGGCGATCCGGCGAAGTGTGGCGTCGGCCAGCGGACGGGTGCGCTCAAAGATTGACGGGCATGGCGCGGTGAAGTCAATGCACTCAGCAGCGGTGCGCCACGGCTTCAGCTTATTGGCCTTGGTGGCGATGTTTCGCGGGTCGCCGTGCGTCGGCGCTGGCCAGACAATTGGCTGTCCATCGCGGCGGGCGATCAGGAACAGGCGCTTGCGGATCGTCGGCGTGCCATAGTCGCAGGCACGAAGCTCGCGATGCTCGATTTGATACCCCTGGGCTCTCAGGGCATTGCAGAACGAATTGAACGTCCTGCCCTTGTTCTTCGGGCATGGCCTGGTGTTGCCTTCGCCGTCGATCACCAGCGGGCCCCATGTGCGAAACTCTTCGACGTTCTCGAGCATGATCACACGCGGCTTGGCGACAGCCGCCCAGCGCAGCGCAACCCAGGCGAGGCCGCGAATCTTCTTCTCGACGGGCTTGCCACCCTTGGCCTTGCTGAAGTGCTTGCAGTCGGGAGAAAGCCAGACCAGCGCGACAGGCCTACCCTGGGTTACTTCGCGCGGGTCGATTTCCCAGACGCTCTCGCAGTAGTGCTTCGTCTCCGGATGGTTCGCAGTGTGCATGGCGACCGCCTCCGGATCATGGTCGATGGCAATATCGACGCGACGACCGAGCGCTAGCTCGATTCCCGTTGAAGCACCACCGCCGCCGGCAAAGTTATCGATGATCAGCTCGCCGTGGATGTCGAGATTCATTTGCATGGCTATGCCGCATCCTTCAAATTGAGCCGTTCCAGCTCGATATTCACTTGCTCGGTCAGCGCGGCATCCATCAGCTCAGCGCGCTTATGCTTGATCAGGCGGTCCTCGCACAGGTTCAGCACCACAAAGCACGCCTCGACCTCGTCGTGCGTGAGCAGCACGCCTGCCGATAGCTTCTTGCTGACGCGCTTCATCGCCCCGGTGTCGAATTCCGGCATCAGGCGATCGAGCATGGCGGTGAAACCGTTGATGCAGTGATCGACACGGGCGAAGTCTTCATCGGCCCAATGAATGCGGGTGATGGCGTAGCCTCGGTGAGAATCGACTTCGCCGGTCTTGATCTCGCGGAATGCTTTACGGATCGGTGCTAGCCATGCCTGGGCCTGCTTGCGGGTTGGCGGCTTCTGCTTTCCAGATTTGAAGCGGTCGCAGGCGGCTAGATGGGCGCGCTGTTGGCGGGATAGGCTCATCTCGTCACCCCTTCGTGCGCGGGGCAGCAAGTCACAACGGCAACCGTTCTTCCTTTGTGCACGTGCTTTCCAGCCAGGTCGTCGGCGCTAGGTAGGCCGTTCTTTACGGCGTTTGCCTCGCATTTTTCGCAGAGTATTTTCCCGTCAGGTGGCGATGGTAAAAACGTCAGATTATTGGTGTGTGTGGCAACGGCCATGCCGCACCAGAAGCTGACACTGATATGCTGATGCTTGTGGATGTTGTAGGTAGCGCCGCTTCGTGGTCTATGGATCAAGGAGCCGCGAGAGTTTTCGACAAATGGTGCGCAGCTAGACCAAGGGAAAATGTTTTTCTCAATGACTCGGCGCTTTGAATCAAGTGGAATCTTTATCATCCCGTCACCTCAACAGTCCAAGGCGAAGTCGATTTGTCGAACATCAGAATCCCATCCTTTGCCATCGACCGGACATGATTAAAAACGCTGGATTTCGACAGACCGGACTTCGCCTGAATCTCTGATTTCGTCTTCGCGCCGGCCTTGATCGCATCCATTACCGCATGGCGGCTCTGGGCAATGCTGGCTGCACCAGAACATTGACGAGCGGCCTGCAAAGCGGTTTTGTCCTCAATATCCTGCGGATACTGCTCGGTGGAAACGATGAGCGGACGGCGATTTGCATCTGGCCGATTGATGTATTTCGGCAGGCCTTCTGGAAAGATTGGAACCTGGCGATGGACTAGCATTGATGTGATGCTTTTTTTATGGCCCATGGTCAGCTGGCCTTGTGTCGGGTGATCGTGGTGCCGCCGGGAAGGTGCGTGATGGTCTTCATGCCATGGCCGGTTGGCTCTACGGTTTCGCCCCGCAGGCGCGGTGCGCTGGTCAATTCCTCTGGAATAAACCCGCTACCGCCCTGGCCGGTAATCTTCAGGTAATCGATTTCGACCTTCGCGCTATTGACGATGACCTGGTCGACTTCCTTGATGGCCAGTGCGCGCTCGATGTCCAGTGGGTTTTTCTTGTCCTGCAACGCCTGAAGCGTGTCGAACATGATGCGGCGCAGGTCGGTGATGTTTTTCGTAGTCATGCTTCAGCCCTCGCTCTCCGGTTGATTTGTCGTTGAATGGCGCCCTGCAGCTGGGCGATGGCCGCGATTTCCGGCCCGTAGTTGTGGACGCTGTTACGGCGCATCAGGTTGGCCCGGGTGATCAGCGCCAGATTGCTCAGCGCGAAGTTCTTCCGGTTGCCGTCAATGAAGATCAGGGCGCTGCCAGTGGGAATATCATTGCCAGCTTCACGCCACACAATGTGATGCACCATGACGTAGTCGCGGCGGGTGATGCCGGTATCGGTCAGCTTGCGCTGTAGGTAGCCATCCTTGGTGATGCGCTCATGGCCGATCGGGTTCCAGGTATGCGGCTTCTGGCCCGGCTTGAACTGCGTCTCTGCGGCACGGCCGCCAGCCACGAAGTGCTGTCCTTTGTTCCAGGGCATCATGCCTTTATCGAAGCAGCCGCAGTTGTGGCCCTTGGTGATACCCAGCTTATTGACGCGATTCTTGATCGCGCCACGGGTCATACCCATAGCCTTGGCGATTGCCGATGCTGGCTGGGTGTCGTAAAGGCTGATCAGCATCGCATCTTCCTCATGCGTCCAGAGGTGGCGGGGTTGGCCTTTGGCGCTCATGATTCGACTTCCTCCTCGGGCCAGCCAGTCAGCGGGATAAAAGCGACCATCAGATCGCTGTGGCAGGCTCGGTAATAGGCCGGCACCGGTTCGTCGTCGTGCTCGATGGTGACGTGCCGGGCGCACTGGTCTTTGCGCTCGCAGGATTCGCCAACCTTCTGGCCTTCAGCCAGGCAGCGATTCATGCTCGGACTGAGCGGCAGGGTGACGGCCGGCTTCATGCGTCGACGTCCGGGTTGAATTGCAGGATGTGCTGGACCAGGCGCGCCTGATGAATAGCGTCGTCAAGCGCGTTGTGATGGGTGCCTTCACGCTGGATGCGGGCGCCTTTGTTAAGGCCCTTTAGCGTGCGCAGGTCGCGCTCGTTGTAGAAGGCCCATGGCGTTTCGGCGCCGATGGCGTGGTAGGCATTGGCGAGGATTGGCAAGTCGAAGCTGTTGCCGTTGCACCATATCTCGGCCCCGGACGGAAAAAAGTTGCTGAATGCTTCCAGAGCGGTGATCAGCGGAGCGGCATCCAGTTGGCCGACGATCAGTGTCTGGCGCGCGACATCATCCTGACCAAGCCACCAGGTAACCGTCGAAGCGTCGATCGTCAGGCCATGGCGCTGGCAGTTTTCCAGGCTGACGTGCAGATGGAAGCTTTCGCCGATCCAGTCGCTGTGCGGCTCAAAGATCACCGCGCCAATGCTTGAAATCGCCGCAGTCGGGAGTTTGCTCAGTGTTTCCAGATCAACCATCAGGGCGTGGCTCATGCTGCACCGCCTTCCAGTTTCTTGAATTCCACGACCCAGACCCACGGGTTTGCATCCCATGATCCGGTGCCGTTGATGGATTCCCAGAGCTTCCGGTACATCCATTTTTCAGATGCCAGCAGTTCGTCACGCTGCCTGAGTGCTGCGTTGTAACGTCTAGCCAGTTCCTTGACTGGAAGGTTTTCTTCCAGGTTGTCTGTACTGATCCCGGCGCAAGCATTCACGCAGGCCCGAGCGCGGATGTAGTCGTCCCAAGAAAGAATCGCTACCGGCGTTCCTTCCGGGTCGGGCGTCATGGTCGTTGCGATGTCGGTGAATACCGGCCACGGCTCTTTCGTATGGCTCATAATGTGGCGTCCTTGAAGGTGGTTACACGGTCGATCCAGATCACCATGTCGCAGGCGCTGGCGCCGGCATCCCGGCGCAGCCAGAGAGCGGCACGGAGCATGTACAAATCGTCGCTGAGCCGCTCGGTATAGCGCCGGCAGTTCTTCTTGCTCGGGCAGTTGCCTCCGTCGCATCGAGCGACATAATTTTCCAGCGGCCTGGTGTTCATAGTCCGGGCGACATCGGAGCAAGCCTCGGCCGGCAATTCATCCGGCTTTGGCTGCTCAACGAAGGCGGCACCCTCGTCCTGTTGGTACAAATTACGGAGGTCGTCCGATGTGCCGCTGCCGAGGTTATCTTCCCCACTCACGGCTTGGGTTTCGCTTGCAACATTCATGCTGAAATACTCCTGCGATAGGTTTTGGTAAGGTCTGCCTTGCCGATACTGCCGGTTAGCTCGATGGCCTGGGCATAGCCCTTGGTCGAGATCAGGCGCTTGTCTCGCGACAGGCGCAGCAGCAGTTCGATGACTTGCAGGTGCTCGATCAGGTCTTCCAGGTGCGGTGCCTTGTCACGGGCGCAGTTGGCGCGGAAGATCAGAACGACGATCTCGACGCACTCCTGGTTGATCTTGATGCCGATCGTTTGCTTCGAGTCGCGCGGCATGTTCCTGACCAAGTCGGTGACCAGGCCAAGCAGATCGTAGGCAACCTTGTAAATCGGCAGGTGGGTGGTTTGGGCCATGCTGATGAAAAGCAATAATTAAATGGTTAAATGGCTAATCTGCGGACGGCACGGGCCCGGAGCTTGATGTAGGTGAAGTAGCTGAGCTGGCCGCCATCGCCGAAGACCTGGTACCAGGCAAAGTCCGAAAAGACTGCGTCCTGCTCGCCAGACCAGTACCAATTGACCTGGAACAGATCCTTGTGCTTGGCGTAGAGCAGGGCCTGCTCGAAGCGGGTCGGCAACTCCCCGCCGATGCTGGTTGCCCAGGATTTCTGCTCTTCCCAGGTAGCGTTGTTGTTGTCGCCATCGAGCAGGATGATGTGCTGTCCGGTCTGGGAGGCCGCATCGAAGAGGGTGGCGATGTAGGTCTCACCGGCGGCGAGTTCTGGCATGGAGATGGTTTGCATCGTGATTCCTTGGATTAGTCGAGAAAGAGATTGGTCAGACAGAGCACAGCCAGTGCGATGGCTAGGCCGATCAGCACAGGACCGCCCACGTGAGCAGCCCGGCTGAAAACGTTCCGATGCAGCACAGGAAGGCGACAAGCAAGCCGGCCATGCGGTCAAACTGATCGCGGCGCTCTGCCATGCTGGCGAGGTGGTGGCCGGTATTCATCACGCCACTTCCCAGATGAATCGTTCGCCGGCCGGGAGAAACGACTGGTAACGCGAACGGGCCTTGGCGAGATCAATCTGCAGCTGGCGGATCGAGATGCGCATGCAGGCCAGCGTTGCTTCGTCGGTGACGTAGGGCAGGGTGTCCAGCTTCCCCTGCAGGCTGATCTCGAGAGAACGCATCTGGAACTTCGCGACGGAACGCAGAACGGCATTGAGCGGACGTTTCATGGCTGACTCCGGAATCGAAATTATTGAATTACTGAATGATTAATCTGCGGACGGCACGGGCCCGGAGCTCGTTGCTGGCGACGGCGCCGTACTGGCTGCCATTGCCGAAGCTCTGGTACCAGGCAAAGTCCGAAAAGACTGCGTGCTGCGAATTCGACCAGTAGGCCGCTTCCTGGAACTCGCTCTTCAGCGTGGCGAACAGCAGTGCCTGCTCGACACGGTTCGGCAGGTCGCCGCCCTGGTCGGCTGCCCACTTCATGGCCTGCTTCCATGTCTTGTTCTCGACATCGCCTGGCAACAGGATGGTGTGATGACGGTGGGCGCTCTCGCCGCAGATGATGGCGCCCAGGTAGATCTCGCCTTCGTTGAGGATGGGGACTTCGAGGCTTGATGTCGGCGGGGCAGAAACAAGGATTTCAGCGGACTTCGTGAGGCCGATGGTGCGGCCTTCTGCCGACAGTTCGCTAATCATCGACATAGCTTCACGATGCCAGTGATCGCCGAATGTGCGTTCCTGGATTGCATCCTCTTCAGCGCGCTCGAGGCGGTCCTGAAGTTGAATGGCCAGTTCGCGCAGGTGTTCAAGTTCCCACTTTTCCAACCGCTTGCGCATTAATTCAAGGATGCGATCGCCCATGGTCATCTCCGAATTTGAAATTGATAAATTACTGAATGATTAATCTGCGGACGGCACGGGCCCGGAGCTCGTCGTCGGCGTAGTCGTAGTACTGGCCGCCATTGCCGAAGTACTGGTACCAGGCACAGCCCGAATTGGAAGCGTGCTGCGTGTTTGACCAGTAGTAATCCGGCTCGAAGGCGTCCTTGGCATGTGCGTACAGGAGCGATTGCTCAAGGCGCGTGGGCAGATCGCCAATGCTGGCCGCCCACTTGAGGGCGCTTTTCCAGGTGGCTTTCTTTTCACCAGGGAGAAGGATGACGTGCGTCAGGTTTCCTTCCGGATCGACGCTGGCGCCGATGTAGCGTTCGCCTTCGGCGAGTTCTGGGATGGTGATTTTGTTGGTCATGGTTGCTCCGTTAAATCAGTGACGGCTGAACAGGCGCCGTCTTTCCCTTGCTGCTGGCCCTGGCGCCGCATTCGATTGCGGTGCGGATGGCCGGTGTTTGCATTGCCTTCTGGTACGTGACGCCGAGGAATGACAAACCGGTGCGCTGGTAGAAGGAAATCTGCTGGCGTTCGGTGTTTGTCATCTGCGGCTCCGGGTTGGTACTAGAGCCAATTATCACGATAACGTTATTTGATGTCAACGTAATCATGATAATTGTGACAAAATAAAAGCCCGGCATGTGCCGGGCTAGCGGAGTTGGAAAATGGAAATCTTACCTATGGGCGTTTTTTACCGTCGCAGTGACGGGGCTGAAGTGAATCTCAGCGCGGGTGAGCAATGGTTGATCGATCTCAAGCCGGAAGGCGGCGTATTACTGCGCCGCTTCCTGGATGGCGTTATCGACGAAAGCTATCGGCCCATGGATGATGCCGAGGGCGTCATTGCTGCCGCTTCGATCATTCTAGGTTTTGAACCACCACGCGGCCAGCCGCGTCGAGAAAGACTTGTTCCATAAATTCGATCTGCACCAGGTGGTCACCGCGTCCCTTGACGCGGTTGAACTCCAGGCCGCTGAATGAAAGCAGGTCATCGTCTTCCCATGCTGAAAGCGCTAGCCTGAGCTGGCCAACGGTAATGGTGGGAATTTCTCTACGTTTCTTCATTGATCTGCCTTTCCGCGCTTGAGTGTGAAAAATTGGCTCTTCGGAACTTGGTGTGTTTCGCCGTGTTTTACACCGCCCGTGACTATACTCACAACATAGGATGACATTGTGTTTTTAGGTCGCCTGTGCTACAGTGGTCGCATTAGGATTTTATTGTGTTTATACGCAAATCAGAAAAGGGCAGAAATCATGGAGAAATGTTTTAGCACCAATGACGAGGACTTCAACCACACCGAGTTCAGCGAGCTTATGGAGGCGCTGAAGGACAACGGCGACGTAGCGGTTGGAACGGTCTATTACGAGGCTGACTTCCGCCATATCACCGGCAAGGATTTGGTTGATGCGTCGAGGCTCATCGAGGATATGGAAGAGCGCCTCTATGACGAGGTTGGCGAGTGCGCTGAAGGCGGGCTTGATGTCAGTAACGAGGCAGCGGAAGAGCTTGAAGAGTTTCTTGTTCAGTGGGCTGAAAAGCACACAGACCTCGGGCGTTTCTACAAGATTATCGGCAAGTCTCGGGAGATGAAAGTAACCGAGGCTGACTTGGCTGATAACGCTTGAGGCGCTGACCGTTTGTTTCTCAAGAGCCTCTTCGGAGGCTCTTTCTTCTCGTGGGCGTAGAATATATGCCTTTTGCGTTAACGCCATGCTGCCTCTCGACCTGCCGGGTATTGCTGTGACCGCCACTGAGTCTGACGGCCCGACGTTTTCCATTCATGCCGGTTGTGAAGGCCGACCAGAGGAATGTCAGTTGTGCGGCAGCAAGAGTTTTATTGGCCATGGTCAATACAAACAGCAAGTGATGGACTTGCCGCATCAGGCGCGATTCACCTGCATTCACCTTGTTCGGAAACGCTACCGCTGCAAGGACTGTGGCGGCACGTTCTTCCATCCTCTCCCGTGGGTGGATGACGACCACCTGGCGACGACCCGATTTGTGGATAGGATTGCCGAGTTGGCCCTTGAACGCTCGTTCTCTGACCTGTCCCGCGAATACGGCATCAACGAGAAGACCGTCCGCAACATCTTCTATGGCCGCTACAAGGACGACATCGACACGACCAAGTTCGCCCAGCCTGAATACATGGGTATCGACGAACTGGACATCGCTGGCGCTGCACGGGGCGTCATCACCAACCTGTCAAACAACAGTGCCATTGAGTTCCTGAAGGATTGTTCCGCAAAAACGTTTCGTGCCTACTTCGAGCAGATGCCGAACCGTGATGCCGTCAAGGGTGTTTCGATGGATTGCACCGCTCGCTACAAGCACCTGATTCACGACCTGTTCCCGAACGCCAAGGTGGTAGCAGACAAGTTTCACATCCTGAAAATGGCCGAGGACGCAGTGGATAAGGTTCGCCTGCGCATCCGCAAGGAAATCGCCGCCAAGCGCACAAAGCTCAAGCTGATGCACGACAAATACATCCTGAAGACCCGTGAGCACGACCTGGAAGACTGGCAGCGGGACAAGCTCAATGGCTGGCGTGAGATGTTCCCGGAGGTCGGCGTAGTCTATGACTTGAAGGAAGAGTTCTACAGCGTCTATGACTCGAAGACCAAGCGCGAGGCCAAGACGCGCTTCGAGGTGTTCGTAAAGAACATCCCGCCTGAGCAATGGCAACACTGGAGCGACTTGCTGCGCTGCTGGGGCAATTGGGAGAAGGAGATTCTGGAGTTTTTCGAGACACCCATTACCAATGCCTACACCGAATGCCAGAACGGCCTGACGCGAGCCATGGACAGGCTGGGCAGGGGCTACAGCTTTGACGCCTTACGGGTGAAGCTGCTCCGCGCCCCGAAGAAGCAAGGCGTTGTCACTAGCTACCGTTCCATCAAGCGCAAGAAGAAAGAAGACCTGTCCATGGCTCGCATGTATTTGATGTCGAGCTTCGACGGCGGTTACGAAACAGTTCAGGTGCAAGAGCAGAAACAGGTGACGTTCGGCATTGACATTGCCAAGCTTGCCGACTGGCTGGAAGAGGATGCAACCGGGCAGAAGCGGCTTCCCGGCGTGGGCTGATTCGCCCACAGAACAATCCGAGGCCAAACACACTGAAATCCGACCGAAAACACAACAACGGGTGCTCAGGCAAAATCACCTGAAACACCCGCCAAACACACTACTATCCGAAGAGCCGAAAAATTTAGGCGCCTGAATATGCCCTTCGTCATACAAATCATCTGCGGTAGTCCGCCAGTTGGATCACGCGGCCTTTGTTTGTTTGTTTCGCGTTAGTGTCTTTTACGGTCTGTCGAGCCATAAGCAACCAAACTTCCCGGCGGTCATCATCGAACAGGCGGAATGCTTCAAGGATTAGTTGCTCGTCAGGCTTAAGAGCAGCGCTGTTGGGTGATCCTTTGCCGGTTTTAAGCCAAAAGGCATCGACACCAACGGCTTTTGCAATTTCTGGAAGATATGATGTTGATTTATTTTGTCCGGACTCAATAGACGAAATAACCGACTGGCTTTTTTGGCCAATAGCCTTAGCAAGCCCCTCTTGAGTCAGTCCAGCTCTAACCCTGGACTCTTTTAAACGATCAGCAAACGTAGTCATGATTGATTTTCATGCGGATCGTTAGCATTGTTGCGTTGACATAAATAAACGTGATCGTGATAATGATGGATATGAACTGGCAAAACATCATTTCCGAGATTCGTGCGCATGGCTTATCCCAGGTGCAAATTGGTTTGCGTATCGGTCGCTCTCAGGCTTGGGTAGCTGCCGCATCGCAAGGTAAATATTCCGATGTCCGCTGGGGTGATGGGCAGGCGTTGATCGCCTTGCACAGCGAAGTCACCGCCATTGCAAGTCCCCCGGCAATCCCCGAATGCGGTTCCAGCGATCCGCGCCATGGCGAGCGCCGCGCTCCCGAACATCGTCAGCAGCTGGACCGGCGTAATGAAAATAAGGCTGCCTGAAATGTCAGCAGCCACCTCATTTCCAAGTGTCTCCATCGCGGCCGGCTTCTTTTCGCCCTGCTGGTCCGCATTCGCCTCGGCCTTCGGGCCGGGGCTTCTTTTTGTTGGGTAGATGATCATGGCCGAGAAGAAAATATTCTCCATCGAAGTGGCGATGGATGAACCGATGTTCCATGCGATCAAGGAAATTGCCGAGGCCGATGGTGTTACATCGCCAGAGATGATTCGCATGTTGATATCCACAATGATTGAGGATCGCCGCGCTTACTTCGCCCGTCTTGAATCCATATTCGGCCAGAACAATGCGAAGGCAAAGGAAATGCGCACCCTGGATGCCCAGGACTTCGAGCCGCAATAGCTCAACGCTTCGACACCAACAGACCGATGCCCCGCGCCCCGAATTATTAGAAGAGCCGCACCCATGCGCCCAACTGAACAACAACTGAACACTGCTTCGCCAGCTTGCGGGTCCTCCCTGGCCTATATGGACAAGGGTATTGCGAAC
>Ga0208426_1000035_pt1 | contig 36626 bp, 40 predicted proteins | sample DEB19_08_DNA_6_FD_184524 | JGI IMG/M metagenome (GOLD analysis project Ga0208426, IMG submission 184524) | Aqueous microbial communities from the Delaware River and Bay under freshwater to marine salinity gradient to study organic matter... | ecosystem: Environmental > Aquatic > Marine > Coastal...
ACTGATGAGGCAGATGGAACTGAGATTACTATCCCAAGACCAGAATTTAACCCAGACGTTCCAAGTGTCTTTTGGGCATAACCATTATTATGAAACTTACAATTGACGCGAAAGTGAAATGCAAAAACTGCGGAAAAGTATCATGCAAAGGTTGCAAAGATAAAAAGAAGGGAAGTAAAAAAGATGGCTGCTAAAGCTAAAACAACTGTTAAGAGTAAAGCTCAAGTTGGTTATCTTCTTTCCAAAGGAACTCCCCTTTCAATCCCGCAAAAGAAAAAGCTTCTCAAAGAGTTACACTCTGGCAAAGTAAAAGTGAAAACTAAATGATGACAGCTCAACAAACTTATTCACGACTTGAAGGACTTCGATATTCCTATTTGGATCGAGGTCGTACTTCGTCGAAACTTACATTGCCCTATGTGCTACCAGAGGAATCCTTTGGGCCACATAGTCGCCTTGATACCCCCTTTCAGAGCGTTGGTGCTAGAGGAGTAAATAACCTCGCCAGTAAATTACTGTTAGCACTCCTACCACCCAACGCTCCGTTCTTTCGTCTACAAGCAGACACTGCTGAACTTGCTAAAAATGGAACTCCTGAGGAAGTCCTTAGTGAGATCGAGAATTCTCTTCAGCGTGTTGAAGATCTGGTGATGAGTGAGATCGCTAAAGAAGCGTACCGAGTAGCACTCCATGAGGCATTGAAGCATCTCATCATCGCCGGAAACGCTCTCCTGTATATGCCAGATGAAGGTGGACTCCGTGTGTTCAATCTTAATCGATTTGTCATTGAACGTGATCCAATGGGTAACGTACTGACTATTGCAACAAAGGAAACCATTTCTCGTAAGGCTCTTGATCCTGAGATCCACGAGCTTCTTGAGACCCATGGTGCTTCCGAGAATGAGGCAATGGAAGGAGATGTTAATCTCTATACCAGTATTCGTCGTGATGACAATATGTGGAAGATCACTCAGGATATCAATGGTGTTGTTCTTCCTAAAACTGGTGGGGAACTTCCTATTGATCGTTGTCCTTATATTCCCCTCAGGTTCTCCCGCATCGATGGAGAGTCCTATGGTCGTGGGTATGTTGAAGAATACCTTGGTGACGTTCAGTCCCTAGAAGCTCTTACACGAGCAATCGTTGAAGGATCGGCTGCTGCTGCCAAAGTTCTTTTCCTTGTATCTCCTAATGGCACTACTCGCGCCCGTACACTTGCTGATAGCCCTAATGGTGCAATCGTCCAAGGTAATGCTGCGGATGTAACGACTCTACAAGTCAATAAGTTCAACGACTTCAAGGTCGCCCAGATGACAATGGATGGCATCAGAGATCGACTTGGTGCTGCTTTCTTGCTTACCTCTGGTGTTGTCCGCAGTGCTGAACGTGTTACCGCTGAGGAGATCCGTATGTTGTCTCAGGAACTTGAAAGCTCCCTTGGTGGACTCTATTCGCTTCTTTCAAACGAGCTTCAGCTTCCATTGATTGAACGGTTGATGTACGTCATGTCGAAGTCTAAGAAACTTCCTAAGCTTCCTAAGAACCTTGTGCAGCCTGTGATTGTCACGGGTGTTGAAGCCCTTGGTCGTGGCAATGATCTTAACAAGCTTGACCAGTTCCTTGCAGGTGCTGCTCAGGTCGTAGGCCCACAAGCAGTGGCTCAGTTTGTTAACGTACAAGAGTACTTCAAGCGTCGCGCTACTGCTCTAGGTATCAAGACAATGGGGCTTATTAAGACACAGGAACAATTAGCACAAGAAGCTCAACAACAGATGGCATCTCAAATGAGTGAGAAACTTGGGCCTTCTGGAATTAAAGCCTTGAGTGACCAGTATAAACAAGCTAATAGTCCAGAGCAACAGCAACTCGATGCTGCCCAACAGGAACAACAATAACAATTATTATGGCTGAATTACACTCGATCTCGATTAACGAACCTACGGCTCGCGAGCAAATGACCCTTGAGCAACAATCCGCTTTGATGGATCAAGCACGAGGGGAACAACCACAAGCTCAAGAAGAACAAGCAACCAATGAGGATACTCCAAGTGATGATCGTCCTGAGTGGTTGCCCGAGAAGTTTGAATCTCCAGCGGAACTCGCTAAGGCGTATGCCAATCTGGAAAAGGAATTTCACAATAAGAACCGTGAAGAAGAAAAGTCACAAGTAAAGCTAGATACATCTGCTGTCCAAACTCGTGTTGGTGATGCGTTGAATTCGGCAAGTGCTGAGTATGCTGAACGCGGAGATCTCACAGAGGCATCCTATGCTGCCCTTGAAAAGAACGGTATTTCCCGTGAGCTTGTTAAGACCTACGTTGATGGCTACAAGGCTTCTCAAGAGGCTAACACCAATGCCATTATGAATGAGGTTGGCGGTAAGGATAACTATGCAGCGATGACTGAGTGGGCTTCTGGTTCCCTTACGGACTCCGAGCTTGCTACCTTTAACCGTGTGGTTGAATCCAACGATGCTGACACAGCTAAGATGGCAATCAAGGGTCTCTATGCTCGCTTCTTGTCAGACGGTGGTTCTCCCGTGAAACTTATGCAAGGCCAAGTTGCGGGTGCTGGTATCACTCCATTTAACTCCAATGCTCAGATGGTTGACGCAATGAAAGATCCTAGGTACGCCAAAGATCCAGCTTATCGCGCTCAAGTTGAAAAACGAGTAGGAATCTCACGCCTGTAAAAATTATGCAAATTATTAAATATTTTCTAGACAACGCTTCAGATCTCATTCAGGTTCTCACCGCTGTTGTGACCACGGCCTCTCTTATTGCTGCTCTTACTCCTACTCCTACGGACGACGGGTTTGTTAAGTGGGGCTATAAGATTCTTGATCTTCTGGCATTGAATGTCGGTAAGGCGAAAGATAAATAATCTCTGTTTGTTTGTGTTATGGTGTTAGCAAGTCTCCTAGTAAAGGTATTGTGTGTTTTCCCTAAGCTAGGGGACTTGCTTTTCCATCTCTATCATCAGTATGAAGAAGAACTTCTTCGCCGCTCTTACAATGATCATGCTAAGTCTATCGATGACTGGATGCATTCCGACGATCATACAAAGTAAGATCCCTAGTTTCCTTGAACGCTTGAAACAAGAGCAGTTCACAAAGGAACAAAAAGTTATCGTGGGTGATCTCCTTCATTACGTTAACGACCTAGAAACCAATTTATGATTACTGAACCAATTACCCTTGCTGAAGAAGACGATGATGATTTCAACGAGCCGCTCCCAGTTCGTACTGGTGGATGTGATGGAGAAGTCTGTGAGTCTTGTCAGTAAATGATTTTTTAATCCCCCGCTTGTGGATCTTGGCCCGTGTCTGCAAAGCATCAAGGATTAGATGGAGATGAATCCACATCAGAACCAGTTAACGGGCCGTCAATTTTTGTGGTAGTTAGTTCAAGAAAGAACCCGTAGTTGTCTACGGAAATGTGGGTATCAAGTCCCTCACTATCACACCTACTCTCAGCAAATCTCCCGCGCCTCTCAACGATGCGTAATTCGGGAGGTATCCCTTCCCCCCCCCCCCCCCCCCCCCCCCCCCCCCCCCCCCCCCCCCCCCCCCCCCCCCTTTGGCCATAGCCTCTTGCCCTGCACAGGTAACGCTATGGTTCTTCCCTTTTCCCCTTTAGCTCACTAATGAGTTAAAGAGAAATCGTCCCAAATAATAAAAGGACGACAATCACACTACTTGAAAGTAAGAACTAGGCCCAGTACGCTGGACAACCGATTGTTCACTTTAGCAAGAAAGGATAGTCGAACATAAAAAACACGGACATCGCTTGTTAAACTAAAACTAAAACTAAACTAAAATAATTATATGGCTAATGGTGCTACTTCCCCCTCCCGTCTCGGTCAAGTCAATAATACTGGCGACACGGATGCTCTGTTCCTTAAAGTATTCTCTGGAGAAATCCTGACGACCTTTGAAGAAATGAACGTGATGAAAGATCTGCACATGGTGCGGACGATTCAAAGCGGTAAGTCTGCTCAGTTCCCACTGACTGGAATCGCAACTGCTAAATATCACACCGCTGGCGAAAACATCGCTGATGCAGGTGCTGGTTATCTTAGCAATATCAAACATGCTGAACGTATCATCACTATCGATGATCTGTTGGTCGCTTCGACCTTTATCGCCAACATCGACGAACTCAAGAATCACTACGATGTCCGTAGCATTTACGCTAAGGAACTCGGTAAGGCTCTTGCGAAGCGTTTCGATATTGCAACAATGAAGACCCTTGTTGCTGCCGCTCAAGATACTTCGGCTATTGGTGGTTACGGCGGTACTAACCTCACTGGCAAACTCAGTGCTACTCCAACTGCTGCTGAAATTGTTGATGCAATCATGGCGGCTGCTCAAAGCTTGGATGAAAAGGATGTCCCTGAGGACGAGCGTTTTGCTATCCTTAAGCCTCGCGACTACTACACGCTCCTCGGTTCCGATGATACCGTTATGAATAACCTTTATGGTGGTTCTGGTAATGTCGCTACTGGTCAAATCCCAACCATCGCTGGTATCCGTATCTTCAAGTCGAATCACTTGAATGCTGTTACTGTTGCTTCTGGTTCTGCGGATGCTAACGATGCGCTGTCGAAGAACGATGTGTTCGGTGCTAATGGTATCGGCTACAATGCTACCGATGTGTCGGCTATTGAGATGATCGTTGCTCACCCAAGTGCCATTGGTACTGTGAAGCTCCTTGATCTTGCCACTGAATCTGAGTACCAAATCGAGCGTCAAGGCACTCTGTTTGTTGCTAAGTACGCGATGGGCCATGGTGTCCTTCGTCCGCAGTGCGCTGTCACGATTGGCTAATCGATAAAACCACTTGGCCCCCTTTAGTTCGTAAAAGTTCTAAAGGGGGCTTCTTTTTATTTTATTTTACACAATGGCTACACTTACATCAAAACTCGAAGCAGTTAATACGATGCTTGGATACATTGGGGAATCCCCAGTGAACAGCATTGCCTCCGCTACAGCACTTCCTCATTCCGCTGCGTTGGCTAAGAACATTCTTGATGAAGTTAGTCGTGAAGTTCAATCCGACGGCTGGCAATTTAACACCGTAGAAGACTTCAAACTTTCACAAGGAATCCCCACTGGGACTTTCCAAGTGCCTTCTAATACCCTCCAAGTTGACGCAGTTGACCGTGGTGTGGATATTGTTCAACGAGGTCTGAATATCTGGGATCGCAAGAATAACACCAATACGTTCTCCGTAGATACGCTCACGGTGAACATGACTTTCCTTTTGGACTGGGAAGAGCTTCCAGAACAAGCAAGGCGGTACATCGCCATCAAAGCAGGAAGAGTTCTTCAGTCGCGCCTAGTAGGCTCACGGGAACTTGAGAGTCTTATCATGCGTGATGAGATCATGGCCAAGGCGCGTCTTGAGGAGACCGATGGTCGCAACTCTGACATCACTATCTTCGATAATTATGATGTGGCTTCTAGAATTGGCATCAATCGTAACAACGATATTTCCTAAATCAACATGGCAAACATCACTACTTCTGTCTCCAATCTTGTCCAAGGGGTCTCTCAGCAGTCTCCTAAAGTCCGCTTCACGGGCCAATGCGAGGAGCAGATAAACGCTCTTAGTTCCGTCAGTGATGGCCTTAAGAAGCGTCCGTGTACTCGGGTGATCTCCAACATCTACGATAGTGTAATCCATCCTACGGACTATGTTCATTTCATCAATCGCTCAGAGACTGAACGGTACGCTGTTGTGTTGAATAGCTCAGTGGCTCGTGCCTTTAATCTTTCTGATGGAACTGAGGCATCGATCAATGGGACTACTGGCGGCTTTGAGTTACCTGAGTACCTTAAAAGCACCTATGCCCGTAAGTACATGAAGGCGATGTCGCTGGCTGACACGACGTTCCTGTTGAATACCACAGCGAACACCGCGATGCTTTCAACTCTTTCTCCATTGTTAGATGAATCAAAGGCTTTGGTGTTTATCAAACAAGGAGACTACGAAAAGAAATACACGCTACTCTTTAACGGCTCAAGTGCCACTAGAGCTACTGTTTCGTTGACCTTTGTTTCTTCTGTCTTTAGTCGTTATACGATCTCAGCTGTTACGGTAACTAATGTTGGCTCTGGGTATTCATCTGAGTTTCCCCCAATATTGACGATTGTTAATGATGGAAGTGGAAGCATGAGTGAAACTCCTGTATTTACAGTAAACGTCAATGATATTACAGGGACAATTACAAGCGTCACAGTGGTCGATGGAGGAACCTTTACGGTTAATAGCCGTACAGCTTTAATGAGCTATCCTCAGTCTTCTGCGGGTTCTAATGAGATTACTTATACGTCACTTACTTCTTCTACTGGTGCAAACGCTGATACTTCAGTGATCGCTACAGGGCTAAATACAGCACTGAATACTGTCAGTACTTCCTATGACCACATTACCAACGGAAGCTCTATCACTCTTACAAGGAAAGATGGAAACACTTTCTATCTTACAAGCCAAGACGGTATCGCCAACACAGCCATAGGGATCGTCTTTAAGACTGTTGATGACATCTCAGATCTTCCTGTACAGGCTCCTAATAACTTCACGGTATCCGTACGAGGTTCTATTGACTCCAAGGAAGACGATTACTACGTTCAGTTTCAGACAAACGACAAGGGAGTCTTTGGTGTTGGCGGATGGATTGAAAGCGTCGGCTACGGGATTACCTATAAGATTGATCAAACAACGATGCCGTATCAGCTCTTGAATACTGGGCTGAACTCTTTCACACTTTCAGAGTCCCTTTGGAATGATCGAATTGTTGGTGACAATGATTCTAATCCACTTCCGTCGTTCATTGGGAAACCCATCAACAACCTATTCTTCTTCAAGAATCGCCTTGGGTTGCTTACGGATGACACGGTGTTGTTCAGTGAAGCTGGGCAGTTCTTTAACTTCTTTAGAACCACGGTACGCACCTTGTTGGACTCAGATCCTATCGATGTCTCTGCGGCCTCTACGACGATCTCTAAGCTCTCCTCGGCTGTGGCGTTCCAAGAGAACCTTATTCTGTTTGCTGATCGTGGTCAGTTCGTTGTTAAGAGTGGCGACACGTTGACCTCAAAGAACATTGCAATCACAGCGATCACCAACTACGGCGTGGATACCTCAGCGGAACCTATGGGCCTTGGGTCGTATGTTTACTTCCCGTTCACCCGTGGTAATTACCTTGGGATTCGGGAGTTCAAACTGGATGCTTCTTCGTCCACCTACGACTCTGCTGACATCACTTCTCAGATCCCCTCGTACATCACGTCAGGAACTACCACTAAGATTGTTGCGTCGTCTACTGAGAACCTTATCTGTATTCTTACTCAAAACGGGGAAACTAATACGATCTACGTCTACAAGTTCTACTGGAGTGGTAATGAAAAGGTAATCTCAAGTTGGTCTAAGTTCACGTTTGCAATGGACATCCAAGGGCTTGAGTTTATGAACAGTAAGCTCTACATCGTCGGTAATAAGACTAACGAGGCAATCCTTGCATACATCAACATGGAGGAACAAAGGACTGAGCAAGACACCTTAGGGAACTTCTCATACCACCTTGATCTACTTACTAAGGTAACAAGTGGGCCTACGAACTCCATCACGCTTCCCTATCACGTCACTGATGCTGATGTTATTGAAGCCTATGATGAAAAGGGAATCAACGTGAAGATAACTAACATCGTAGGTAACACGGTGTACCTTAATCGTCCATCAATCTGTTTTATCGGAATCCGCTACAACATGGAGTACACCTTTAGTGAGCCTGTGTTTAAGCAACAAGGAGGCCCACAGGGGACACCCTCAGGGCTTACTAGGTTCATCCTTCGTAATGGCACCGTGTTCTACTCTAAGGCTGCGTCGTTCCGCATTGAGGTCACTCCTGTGGCCCGTGAGACTACGTTGTTGGACTACAGCCCTAGCATTATTGATGTCACTCGTGCTGGCTCTATGATCTTCAAGGATGGGTTGGCTAGGTTTTCAATCTTTACAGAGGCCAAGGATTGCGTTATCAAGATCATCAATGACAGTGCATTCTCAGCTAACTTCCAGTCCGCAGAATTTGAAGCAAATGCCCACACAAGAGCTTCCAGATACTCTTAGGAGTTACCAGAAGTGCATCATTAGGTCTGCTAGGTTTTCCGACGTGGCTCCTATCGCTGAGTCCATGAGACCTATGGATGCCCTTGAGTGTCACTGTGGTGGTCATTCACCCGAGGAAGCACTTAGGATTGGCCTTACACTTGACCTGTGTACCTTCACGATCTGCGATAGGTTCGATGGGACACCCTTGGCTATGTTTGGCTGTGGTGTTTACGACAACGGTGCGTACATCTGGGCGCTTGCAAGTGACCTCTTGGTTCCTAGAGCTGGACGAGATTTTGTTCGACACAGCCCTGAGTGGATCCAAGCGATGCTCAAGGAAGTAGGAGGCACTGCACGAAACTTTGTTCACCTCGATAACACCGATGCTGCCCGATGGCTCCTTTATTGTGGAGCTGAGTTCAGCCCTGAGATAACCCTTAAAAATAATCAACCTTTCATCCAATTTACTATTACTAATCATGTGTGACCCACTTTCCATTTCTGTTGCAGTAGGAGCTATTAGTGCTATTTCAAGCACAATGGGACAAAAGCAAGCTGGAGATGCTCAAGAGAAACAACAGAATCTAGCGTCCCAACAAGAGCGTCAGCGGTATCTTGAAGAGGTTACTTCACTACGTTCACAGCAGGCACAAGAACAGGTTGCTAAATCTCAACGTCTTCAAGAAGCGGAGATCAAAGGAAAAGAAGCTAAGTCGTCTGCTGTGGTTGCTGCTGGTGAAGGTGGTGTTTCAGGTCTCAGTGTTGAAGCACTTGTGGCTAACATCTCTCGCAAACAGGCAACCTATGCGTTCTCTGAACAGAAACAAGCTGAGATGGTTGGTACTGCACGGACAATGGAAATTCAATCAGCAGGTTCTGGTTATCAACGGAATCTTCTCCGAATCAACCAACCTATTGCACAACCGGATTATGTTGGAAACATTATTGGAGGAATCCAAATAGGTACAAGTCTTTACTCTGCTGGTCAAAAGGCAGGACTCACAACACCAAAAGCTAAGTAATTTTTATGGCAACTCAACAAGAAGCACTTCTTAAAGCACTCAAAGGCAGTGGTGGGCGTGAACAGGTTAACTTTGATCTGGGTCAGATGTCCCTTCGTCCCACAATCCAACGTGGTGGTCAATACAACGTACAGGTACAGGAAGCACCTAAAACCAATGCGGCACTTGAGATTGCTCGGGCGCTCAAAGGAGGCTCTCAGGTTCTTGATCAATTCGTAGACATCCAAGCGAAACAAGGGGAGATCCAAGCAAATGCTTTAAGTCCACTTGAAGTTAAGAACCTAGTTGAAAGTGGTGATCCTAATGCCAAGAGTTTCCTTGATAAGCTTGGTAAGGAGAAGACGTTTGTTGAGACAGCTTACAAGAGGTACTACAACTCAACTGTTCAACCACAGCTCTTAGACTTACAAGAAAAACTTAAGAGCAAACCCATTCACGAATATGCTGATATGGGAATTACTACCACAGAGGACTTTAAGACGTACACAGAAGGGCGCGTAAAGGAGCTTACGGATAAGTTTAGTGAGTACACCTCAAAGAGTCCCTATGCAACTACCTTTCACAACCAGTTGCTTGAAGAAGTTGTTCCTAAGATAGTTCAGCAGCAGACTTCATTCTTCGATGAGAATGTAGGTAAGTTCAATAAGGACGAAGCATTGAATAACGTAATTCCCGTTGATGATGCTCATGGAACTCCTTTGAGTCCTGCTGCTTCAAACTCCAGCGGAACAATGACTAAGGTATCCAGCGATGCCGCTCGCGTGAGTATTTTTGGATATGATAGCGATCCCTATAAAAATGCCAACGATATGTTAGGAATCGGAGCAAACGTATCTCCAGAAGAAGAAGCTTTGATTAAAGCAGGAAAACCTACGTCTGCTAAGATGATCGCTGAACAAGACTTTGGAGTATCTTCAGATATTGCTGATCTATTAAAATCCCAAGGCATCAAAATGCGTGATAGCGTTACTCTTCACACTGCTGATGGTAAAACTCACACAGGTCGTTGGATGGATGTAACTGCTACTGAAGTTGCTGGTAAACCATTGACTGGCCGCTTTGACCTCTATAGCCCATCTGGAAAGAACCCACTTAATGATGCGAAGATTGTTGGATTTGCTGCAAGCTCGGAAACGATCCAAAAGAACTTTGTGGATGGAGTGAATAACATCACCCAGTTAAACGCTGAAAATCTTTCTAAGGCTGGATACAGTCCATCTGAGGTTTCTAAAATCTCCCGTTCAAAGCTTATTGACCAAGTAAAAACCCTTTCAACAAGTGGTAAATTCATGGAAGCCAATAAGCTTCTTGGATCGTTTGATGGTGTTCAACTGGCTAATCAACCAATCTTTGGATCTATCCAAGGAAAACTTGAGTTGGCTAGTATTCAGGATCTTGTAGACCGTGAGGAAGAACAATTTGCAGCAAAGAACGAAAGGACTTCCAAGGAAAAGATTGATAACATCATTGCCCCACAGTTGCTTGGTTTTAGACAAGATTTAACTGCTGGAGTTAATCATGACGATGCTTACACAAAGCGTGTAGATAATATCATGAAAGATAAAAGTCTTACTCCTGTTGATCAAGAGAAAGCTTTGAATCAACTTGATACATTGGCATCAAATATGTCTGCGTTGGAATTCACAAGAGCAAGTAACGGTGATAAGGAGATTACAAAACTTCAACAGGATGGCGGTAGTGCTTTAGCAGTTAAAGACATTGCTTCGATTGCTAGCGATCAGGGATCAAAAAGCTTTATTGCCGCTAATCCGGATCTACAAGAGTTAGCCTATAAGACATCAGCAGAGGGAACTAAGATGGTTAATCCCGCATTTACCGCGATTGCTGATAACGTAGTTGGTAGATTACTTCCTAAATACAGTCGTTTGAACCAAGACCAAACAAACATGATTCAGAATGAACAATCGTTTGACTATGAGGTTGCTGGGAAAACCATTCGTTTTGAAGGAACTCCTGACAAGAATGCCCAAAAGGATCTTCATATGCGCCTTGCTAACGCCTTTCGACAAGACTTTGGAGATGCAGTTAAGAACGAATTGAAGAAGGATATGCAGACGAGTCCTGTGTTTAATCGGGTTCAAGAAGCTCAAGTTACCTCTCAAACGCAGATGATGCGTGACAGAGCAAAAGCATTTGAAGACGCTGGCGCAACCCCAGAAGAAGCCAAGAAAGCAAGTCTTCAACAAAGTATTGCGGAAGCAAAGAGCGACACTCTATTTGATACAGGCGGTAAACCTCGTGTTTCAAATAATTTGTTTGAGAGTGATTCTAAGTACATTGAAAGATACCAGAATGATCGTATTGCGGCGCGTTTGACAAGCCCTGTGGATCATACACCAGTCTACAAGTCTGTGAAGAACAAGTGGAACACTGAGGCTCCTAAGATTGCTGTAAAAGCTGCAACTGCATTGCCTACTGATAAGCTCAAAGCTCGTCAAGAACTCACAAACGGATTTAAGACCATTGGAATTCCTTGGGATGCTGTTCAAAAAGGATTCATTGAATCAGAAGTTCCTGAAAGTATTTCTGGTTTTGGTATTTTTGATTTATCAGGTCAAATGACTCAAGTAACAAATCGAAAGGTTTTATATCCTATTGATTACGTTTTCAATCAACCAAACAGCGAATCAACATATCAGATTCTTCCTACGTTTATCATGCGTAACCTTGATCAACCAGAAGCTCGCGCTGCTGCTGAAAAGATCGCCAACGATCGCTATGCTGGTAACTATAACCGCTTGATCAAAGGTCAACAAGAGTGGTACTCTGCTCACAACATTGAAATCTCCAAGTAAAAATCATGTCTCTTATTTCATCCATTCTAGAAGATAACGCGGCACAAGCTGCATCTGCTGTAACCGAATCGGCTGCTCGTGGTTTCACTGATGCTCCCTTTGCTAACGATTCACAACAGGAAGAAGGAAGCTTCTTTGATGCCAAGGATGTCGCTATGGCTCCACTTAGGGGTATCGAAGGATTTGCTAAAAGCATCTACGACCTTGGTGACTTTGTTACTGGTGATGCTCTTCCTAACTGGGACACAAGGTTCCTTGGGAAGTCTACATCAACTGTTGGTGGATTTGTTGAAGGTGCTACCCAGTTCCTCACGGGATTCATTCCAGTTGGAGGAGCATTAGGTAAGGTTGGTCAGGGACTTGGACTCCTTCAGAAGGGTGCTAAGGGGCTTGAGGCTGCTGGTATGTTAGCTGAAGCGGGTGTTGGGGTTAAGAAGGCGGCTAGTATCGGCAAGCAGTTCCTTCAAGGAGCAGTGACTGACTTCATTGCTTTTGATGGGCAAGACGAACGCCTATCGAATCTTATCGAAGCTTATCCTGCATTGAAGAATCCTGTAACGGATTACCTTAAAGCCAACAAGGATGACAATGAAGTCGAAGGACGCTTTAAGAACGTCATCGAGGGACTCTTTATGGAAGGAGGTCAACAAGCATTGGCTCCGTTGTTCACTAAGGGCATCAAGGCAATGAAGGAATTCAAAGGTGGAGTAGATGCTGGAATGCTCCCAGAGGAAGCTGCACGGGTTGCTAACAATGCGATGCAGTCTGCTGATGGAGGAAGCTTTAGAGATCTTAATCAACCCGTAATCTTTGCTCCCGCTACTGAGACTCCCGTGGGTGCTGGAATGATCATTGAACCACGGGCACCCAAGGTATCCGTAGGTGAGCCTCTTGCTGATATTCCTAAGATTGATCCAGTCACATTGGAGCCAGATAAACTAAAGGGTGGGCCACAAGCAGTTGGAACTCTTTCATCAGATATTCTTCGGAATGCTAACAGTCCTAAAGAGATTGCTGATGGACTCGCAAAGATGTCTGAGTTGCTAGATTACAAGCGTCTTCCTTATGAGTCTCCAGAAGAAATACTAGCTAAAGGACGTTCTGACTATGCTGCAAATGGGCTTGATCCAGATGATTTTAATAAGTTGATGGATACTGCTAATCCAGAACAATTTGATGCAAGTCGTGTTCAACAATTTCTGCTTAAGAAAGAAACACAACGTGCCGCTGAAGCGTGGCTAGCATTGGCAAAGGATGCTATAGGTAAAACTGGTGATGCCGCTTTAGAGGCTGAAGCTAAGATGCACGATGCTGGTATTCACTACCAAGATTGCCTTGCTGTTTATTCTGTTAAAGGGACACAAGCCTCTAATTTACTCTCTGATCGAAGACTTAGTAACGGAAAAGTATCAGCAGATGTTCTGGATGAAGGTAAAGGTCGTACAAAGGTTATTGATACGCAGAATCCAGATATTGAAGCAATCGTTAAAGATGTTGAGGGAATCAATCCAGATGCCCCAGATGTTTCCACTCCAAAAGAAGGAACTACTCCACGAGAAGTTGATGCTGAGAAAATCGCAACGTCCTATGAAGACAAGATTGCAAAACTTGAAGGAGACCTTGCTGTTGAGCGTAAACTTGCCTTTACGGATGTAAATAGTGCTGATTACAAAGTCACTGTAGATGATGCTGGAAACCGGATTCCATCTAAGAAAGTTCGTGAAAAGACCTTAAAAGAACGGCATCTTGAAGAGACCATTGCATCTTATAAGAAGATGAAGGATGAGCATATTGCTCTTACAAAGGCTCTTAAAGAGTTTGAAGATGTACGCAAGATGGGGCCAGAGCGTCTCAAAGAGATTGAACTAGAACAAAAGGCTAAGAATGATCTTACTATCAAGCTTCCTCCAAGTCGCGCTGCAGAAGTCAAAGCTCGCACAGCGGAACTTAAGAAACAACTTCTGAGCGATCCGGCGGTAAAACTCAAAGAGCTTGAAGCAAAACGTGTTGCTGCTGTTGAAAACCAAAAGCTAGAGAAAGGTGCGCAACTTGATGAACTTCGTAGGGCTAATACTACGGGTGTTGGGTTTGAGTCTGGGTTCGATAATGCAGGTAATCCTATTGTTCCTAAACCAGCAAAAGTAGTTGCTCCTGAGATCGCTAAACTTGATGAACTTATTGCCTATCATAAGAAGGTCATCAAGGAAAACGCTGAGATCGAAACGGCAATGAAGGAACTTGAAAGAGTTTCTCAGCTTACCCCAGATGAAGCTCGTCGTCAGGCGTTGGAACTCAAAGCTCGTAAGGATCTTCTTCCTCAAAAGCCCGTGCGTAACATTGATGAGATCAAGAATCAGATCAATCAATACAAGAAGAACCTTATTGATGAAGGTAGCAAGCGGATGACCGCTGATAAGATTCTTCGTCGTGAGGATATGGCAAAGAACGGAGCTAAGATGATCGGCTCTAGATCAATGAATGAGTACAAAGCTCACCTAGCATTGATTAGTAACGTCGATGACCTTGAGAAACGCATGAGTATGGCTAGGGCTGCTCAGAATGCTACCTTGGGAGGAAAAATGCTTAATGCTACCCACGAGTGGTTCATCAATAGCCTATTTAGTCCAACTACACAGGTTGTTAATAACCTCGGTAACTTGATGACCAATTTGTTAAAAAATACTGAGATGACTATTGGTCACGCTCTTGTTGGTGATTTTGATTACGTTAAGGCTCAAATGAGTGCCTTCACAACTGTTCAAGGATTTGGAGAAGTTATGGATGCAGCTGTTCTTTCCATGAAAACTGGAGAAAGCGTATTGAATCCAAAAGCTGCTGGAAGTTTCAGTGAAGGACGAGTTGCTGGCGGAGCTATTTCATCTCAGGCATTTGATCTTGATCCAGAGGGAACCTTTGGAAAGGTAATCAATTGGCTAGGCACAGCTACGAGAATGCACTCGACCTTAATGACTGGTGGGGATGAGATTGCAAAACAGATTGCCTATCGCCAGTTCATTCGTAAAGAGCTGTATGTTGAAGGACTTCAAAAGGGAATCAAAGACGGTACTCAATTAACTGCTTATGTTGAGCGTAAGCTTGGAGACTTGGTTACAAAGGGTGGACAGATGTACAACGAGAAAAGTCTGTTTCAAGAGTATAATGCAAAAGCTAAAGCGGCAGGATTAACTGCTGATATGGGTGTTGAGTATGATCGATTCATTGCGAAGGAGTATGAAAAGAATCCATTCAGTAAACAGAAAAGTGCGCTGGCGGATGCTGCTCTTGATTATGCTCAAAAGACTACCTTCTCAAACTCTACTGGAGATGCCTTTACAACAGGTGTGATGAACGTCCTAGAAAAGCATCCAGTTCTAAAGTTCGTTCTTCCATTTGTTAAAACCCCAACAAACATCCTTAAGTTCGGCCTTAGTCGTTCGCCTCTAGGACTTGCAAAGGATTCTATCCTACTAGCAACAAGTTCAAAGTTCCGTGAAGCATTTACTACAGGTACTCCTGCATTTAAGGCTGAACTTGTTGGGCGTATGAGTGTTGCATCTGTATTCACTACGAGTGCCATGATGTATATGATGAACAATGAAGGAGCAGTTACCGGAGGTGGGCCTCAAAACAAGGAAGAAAAGGACTCACTTAAGGCAACTGGATGGCAACCTTACTCTCTTAAGATTGGCGATAAGTATTATAGTTATAACCGCATTGACCCTATTGCTACGCCACTTGGAATCATGGCAGATATTATGGAATTCAATAAGGTGAATGCTCCAAAAAGTGAGGATGCTGTTACTAATGCTATGTCAGGTCTACTTGTAACTCTTACTTATAACCTTACGGATAAAAGTTACCTCCGTGGTTTGAATAACTTGATGAACTGCGCTCGTGATCCAGAGACCTACGGGCCTAAATTGCTTCAAGATATTGCTGGTGGATTCGTTCCAAACACACTGAATCAGCTTCAGAATACGGAGAACATGGTGATCCAACGGGAAAGCCGTAGCATGGTTGATTCGGTTCTTAAGAGACTCCCAGTTGCCAGTGAAATCCTTCCTCCACAAAGAACCTTCCTTGGTGATACGGTGTACAAAGAAAACCCATTGGGTCTGCTAAGTGCGCTTAGTCCTGTGTACGTTTCAACAGCAAAGAACGATATTGTTGATCAAGAGGTAGGATCATTGATTCACGGCTTTGCTCTTCCTCCTGCGAAAATCCACGGGTTAGATGACTTGGATATGAGAAGTTTCACTAATGGGAACGGCAAGCAGGCTTACGATAGGTTCCTTGAACTCTCTGGAACAACGACTATTGATGGTCAAAATGTTCGACAAGCGTTGTCTTCAATGATGAAATCTTCTGAGTATAAGGCTCTTCCAAAGAATAACATTGAAGATCAAATTGGGAAGTCATCACCTAGAATCACTTTGATCAACAAGGTTGTTAAGCGTTATCGCAACAAAGCTCAATTTGAAATGCTTGGAGAATTTCCTGAGCTTTACAAAAAGATAGGTGAAATAACGCAAAAGCAAAATGATTATCGCTTAGGTAAATTTGAGAAACAACAATAAGAATTAAAAACGACTATTAACATGGCTACTACTTACGAACTTTCATATTTTCAAACTGACACTGGGCTTTCTGGAACCACCTTTGTTTACGGCTTTGATGCTCTTACGTCTGCGGATGTAAAGGTCATCGGTTACAGTGGTACTGGTGGAACAACCAAGACGGATATTACAAGCACCATTGCTACCGTTAATACATCTACAAAGACCCTGACGTTCACCGCCGCTCCTTCAGCGTATTCAAAGATTCGCATCTATCGATCAACAACTGTGTTGCCATTGATTGAGTTCACAAGTGGTGCTGTGTTGTCCGAGGATGCTCTTAATACAGCCTATAGGCACTCGTTGTTTGCAGCCCAAGAGGTTTCTCAAGATGCCTCAGATTCCGCAAATCGTTCTATTATTTTTACTGCGGACATCAACAACGGAGCAATCACCACCGATAAACTAGCTATCGATGCTGTTGATGCTACGAAACTTGCGGACGACTGTGTGCTTAACGAGCATATTACAACTGGAGCCGTAGGAGCCGCAGAGCTAGCAGATAGTTCTGTTATTGCCACAAAGCTAGGAACTAACGCTGTGGTTACCGCAAAGATCCTTGATGCCAACGTGACTGCTGCAAAGCTTGCGACTACCTTGGATCTTTCAGGTAAAACACTTACGCTTCCTGCGATTAACGAGCCATTCTCCAAGCAATTTCTTTACGTTGTGGAAGAGGCTGCTTCTGGAACCGCTGGAGGTGCTGCTGTGGCTGTAACTCAAAACATTAGGGCGCTAAATACGCTTATTGAAAATGGAATTACTGGGGCATCTTTAAATGCTGGAACATACCAAGTAACGCTTCCTGCTGGAAAATATATTTTTGATTATTCTTGTCAAGCATACAAAACAAACGGTCACGCTGCGTTAATATATCAAGTATCTCCTGCAACTGCTGGTATTATTGGAAATGGAAATAATGCTTTTTCTCACTCATCAGATGGAACTGTGACTTTAAGTTCAGGAACAAACGTCGTTACACTGACAGCAAGTAGCACTGTGATTGAACTCCGTCATTACACTGTATTAGCTCGCGCAACTGATGGTTTAGGATTACAGGTAGCCCTTGCAGGTCGTAACGAACGCTACGCAGCTCTTAAAATCTGGAAGATCGCCTAATGAACGATCACACCCACCCTCCAGCACTTGTAGGCATCATAGGACTTCTAGCAAACCTCTCTCTTGAACAGGTGAACACAGGTATTGCAATTCTAGTCGGTCTCGCTACGTTGGCCTACATGATCATTAAGATACTTAAGGAACTAAGAACCAACAAAAATAATGAACCTAAGTGAAGAAGTAAGTTTCGACCGTGCGTTGAAAATGGAGGGTCTTCAAGACCTATTGATCGACGAGTTCATCCAACAAATCAAAGGTGGTGAGTCATCCCCAGCACTCCTTAACGCTGCCCGTCAGATGCTTAAGGACAACGGAATCTACGCAACAGTAACCAAGAGCAGCCCCTTGGGTGAACTGGTGAACCTATTGCCATTCCGTGACGAAGGACTTGAGCGAGCTGTCGGAGAGTAACCTATGCAACAAGTGCCACCTCAACTTAGAGACTTCAGAAACTTCCTGTACCTGTGCTGGAAACAACTGAATCTTCCTGATCCAACACCCATTCAGTATGAAATGGCTGACAGGATGCAGCACGGGCCTAAACGGGACGTTCTTCAGGGGTTTCGGGGTGTTGGAAAGTCTTGGATTTGCTCCGCGTATGTTGTCCACCAGTTGCTCCTAGATCCATCTAAGAACATCCTTGTGGTCTCTGCGTCCAAGACTCGTGCCGATGACTTCTCTACGTTCACCTTGAGGTTGATCCACGAGATGCCCCTGTTGGAACACCTGAAGCCCACAGACAAACAGCGGTTCTCCAAGATCTCCTTTGATGTTGGGCCAGCACCAGCGTCTCACGCGCCCTCTGTGAAGTCCCTAGGGATCACCTCGCAGCTCACAGGTTCTCGTGCGGATATTATTGTGGCTGACGACGTGGAGGTACCAAACAACTCAGCAACACAGTCACTCAGGGATAAACTTGGGGAACAGGTGCGAGAGTTCGAGGCCATCCTTAAGCCCCTTAAGTCCTCCAAGATCCTTTTCCTTGGGACTCCCCAGTGTGAAGACTCGATCTACAACAAGTTGATCTCAGATCGGGAGTACAAGTCGTGTGTTTGGCCTGCCAAGATCGTCACTCAAGCCAAGAACGAGAAGTCCTATAAAAGCTTTGTAAGCCCCCTGTGTGTCGATGACGCTCGTGAGGGGATGCCCAGTGAAGCCCTTCGATTCTCTGAGCTAGACCTTGCTGAACGGGAGGTGTCCTATGGTCGCACTGGGTTTGCCATGCAGTTCATGCTTGATCCTAAGTTGTCCGACTTGGATAGGTATCCCCTTAAGATCAACGACTTGATCGTGATGGACATCGACAGGGACAAGGCTCCTGAGAAACTTGTGTGGGCACAGGCACCTGACCTTATGTGGGACGCTTCTGTTCCCAACGTAGGTTTCACAGGTGACAGGTTCTATCGACCCTTCAGGACTGTTGGGGATCACATCGACTACCAAGGTTCAGTCCTTTCGATTGACCCATCTGGCCGAGGTAAGGACGAAACAGCTTGGGCAGTTGTGAAGATGCTTAACGGCTACCTATACGTCGCTGAGTTCGGCGGTCTCCAAGGGGGCTACGGTGCTGACGTGTTGAAGACCTTGGCACTTAAGGCTCACCAACACAACGTCAATGAGATCATTGTGGAGTCCAACTTCGGTGATGGGATGTTCACGGAGATCTTTAAGCCTTACTTGGAGAAAGTCCACCCGTGTACCATCAACGAAGTCCGTCACAGCACCCAAAAGGAGAAGCGCATAGTGGACACCTTGGAGCCTGTGATGAACCAACACCGCCTTGTGTTCGACCCTAAGTCCATCAAGAAGGACTACGAGTCTTGTTCCGTGTACCCCACAGATTCCCAATTGCGGTACCAGTTGATGTACCAGTTGTCACGGATCACCCGAGATCGCGGTGCGTTGACCCATGATGACCGCCTAGATGCCCTTGCAATCGCCGTGGCCTACTGGAGTGAACACATGGCCCAAGATGCCAATAGGCGCATCGATGACCGTAAAGAAGACCTTTTGAACGAAGAGCTGACTAAGCTAGCAGATTCCTATTTTAAACGAAATAATAATCAACGTAACGTAAACCAATGGATGTAAAAATGAGTGTAACAACTATCGTCAAGTCACTACTACCCCCATACGGAGCCGCTAAGGGGTCTAGGAGGCCTTTGATTGCTCTTTGTGTAGGACACAGCCGAAAAGGTGATAGCGGGGCTTCTAGCCTTACTGGAGCCTCTGAATGGACGTACAACCAAAAGGTCACTGAGTACCTAAGGATGGACTTGGAGCGTCGAGGAATCAACTGTGTTGTCTTCACTCACTATGATGGCACGGGTTACGGTGGTGCCATGACTTGGCTTGCGGCTCAACTTGAGTTGCTTAAGGTGGACTTCGCGGTAGAACTTCACTTCAACTGTGCCGATAACGCCTTGGCCAAGGGATACGAGTTCCTTTATTGGATCAACTCAAGGAAATCCAAGATCATCGCAGACACCTTTGGGGAAACCTTCAAGAAAAACTACCCAGACCTCTTGAATCGAGGGAACAAGGGGCTAACCAAGGATGACCGTGGGGCTTTGTTCGTAAGACTCCCCTCGATGCCCTCAGTGATCCTTGAGCCTTTCTTCGGAAGCAACAAACGAGAGTGGGACATCTTCGGTAATGAGGTTGGACAACGATCACTTGCTGGATCCTACGGTGAGGCCATTGAGCTGGCTTGTGGTTCTTTGGGCCTCAGAGGGGTCTAGGAGGGCTTGTGGGGGAGGTTCATGGTAGATGACAGCTAAACCAACCATAACGGACGTTGTAGGGCATCCTAGGGAGCATTCTTTGGTTAGCCACGTTCCGTGGTGCTTCAAAGGCTTGCCTTGGGTCTCTTCGTTACGAAGGGAAAGGTCGTTACCTCCCCCTCCCTCCTCCACTGCGTTCCGTTCAAACACACCTTCTTGGTTGATTATTAATGATTTAACTAAGAATGACCTTGATTGATGCACTAATAGGAAAAGAAACTTTCGTTTTTTCTCCTTCTTAAGTTGTTTGTTGTGGTTTGAGGTTGTGGTCTCAACTGGTAACAATACCCTTAAGGACACCTAAAGGAACTCTAAGTAACCCATAAGTGGGGGTAAGGGGGTAAGATTTTCGATAAGATACTCTAAGATACTCTAAGATAACTTAAAGTTCTCCGTAGAGAGAAAATTAAAAGAGATGATCAATTTAGCTGAACTGGAATATTTGAACAGTTGTTTCAATCCAGAGCAACCCAAGGACAGCACTGAGCGAATCCTAGAAGGCGTTATAGCAGTCCTTAGGAATACCTTTAAGGGCTTTGTGGTTACTGTGGTGGATGATCACGAGGATCTCTACACAGCAACCAACTTGGATACCCTAGAAGCCCTACAGGTCATCAATGGGTCACTCGATATTCTTGAAAAGGAAGACTGATGTGTTCACATTTGGTTGATTTTTGAACACGTGGGGTGGGCTAAGGGTGTTTTAAGAATTTGGTGAAAAAATCTGTTAAGGTACGTAATGGTGTGCGTTTAAAATCCACCCCCGTCGACCCCATCGAATCACTGTTTTGAGTATGCCGGATCATGGGGCACCGGAAACACCTAGAAAATGCAGGATCTGCGGGACTCTCCTAGTGTTTAGTGAGGGGAAAGGGGTCGTTTTGGGAGGGTCTCGAGGGTTGTGACGCCGAAGGCATCTTATTGAGAATGGTTCTCATTAAGGCGTTTTTGGATGATGCCGCCCTTTTGTCTTTTGACCTGTTCAGTTGAACACCACCAGAGGGAACCACGAGACCACGAGGGAACCAAGAGGGAACCACGAGACCACCAAGAGGGAACCGGTAGGGAGACCAAGAGGGAACCACGAGACCACCAAGAGGGAACCACCACGAAACTTTTCTGAACTTTTTATCGTTTTGGGTATTGACGTGATCAAATCCAGCCTGCATCTCTTGCCCGTCGCCAATCAACGGGACATCAACACCACCACAGAAACACCAGTATGACCACCATAACAGCCCTTAAACTCACCGCCCGCACCGCAGCCGTCATCGGCTCACTAGGTTTTCTAGCTGCTCCTCTTTGCGGATCTAATGCGGCCATTGTTTTTATCGCCTCGTTGCCCTTTGTGGCCGTTGCGTGCCTCCTGTTCTGCAATCCAGATATTTGATCACCACCAACACCACACACACACACCAGTAACACCATGAAAACCACATTAACAACCACGCAAGCCGCTCATTTACTCCTTGATGACACAAACGCCAACTGGTCACGCCTAGGGGCCTTTGCCCTTGTTGAATACCTCGAGGAACTCGAAGAGGACACGGGGGATGAAATGGAGCTTTGCCCGTGGGCGATCCGTTGCGACTTTTCGCAATACGCTAGCCTTGAGGATTTCGCCCTTGAGTATTTCGGCAGTGATCAAAAAGCAAAAGCTGAACTTGATTGCGTTGACCAAGATCAAGATGTGATCGAAGAGCAAATCCGCGAATTTATCCGCGACCATGGAACCCTCATCGAATTCGACGGCGGGATCATTGTTTCCGCATTCTAATAACCCACAAACACCGAAAACATGAAGACTAAACCAGTTTTATCCTATGACAACCCGACAAGCGGCAGCGTAAAGGCAACCCGTGAGCAACTCCTAGAACTAGGATTAACCGACGCGGATATTGAAGCGGGAGAAAAGCGATTTGAAATGGAAACTTGGGGTTGCTACGGGGTTACAAGATCCCTTAGGGCCATCGTTGAATGCGGGGAGTTCGGAGATAATTCAACCATGACATGGAAACACTTTTACTCGATGCGAACCATGAGCAACCCGCGTCAATCTGGATACGATATGGAGGGCGTTGTTAGCCTTGGCGGCATCAAGTCGACTTGTTTCACGTCGTCACAACTCTTCGAGCTTCCTTGTGGGAAACTGGTAGACGTTGCGGTTATTTTCTCACGTTCCAAAATCAAAAGGGAGGCAACCCGATGAGCAACGAGCGAACGGAAAACATTCACGGTTACAGAATCCACTCATGGTATAACGAGGGGTTTTGCAACTGGGAGGCATGGATTTGTGGCGTTGGGAATTCAACGGATCCTGAAAACAGAGAGAATGCCATTGTTGGGATTCTGAGACGTGCGGCGGCTGCCAAAAAAGACTGGGATGAATCACAAGAGGATTCCTTGTTTCCAAGCGGCGCGAACGATTTAATTCAATTCAATTCATGGGAGGAAACACGATGAGCTATAAACAACCGTTACGGATCGACACAAGGGCACGCCTAGGCCTTCCGCTGACATCCAATCGCAAACGTCATTCGATGGTTTGGGGGTGGTTTTGGCTTCTCCTGTTCCTCGTGGGTTTTTGGTGGGTCTTCATCATGTTTTTGATACAGGCCTTTAGCCGCTCCTAGTCCCCTCCCGCTTCATTCATTCGCGACCCGGCCTTGGTTAACACTGGGGGCGGGTTTTTCGTGTCCGAGAGCCAGCCTAGGGACACCGAGAGCCACCGAGAGCCAGCCTAGGGACACCGAGAGCCACCGAGAGCCAGCCTAGGGACACCGATAGCCACCGAGAGCCAGCCTAGGGACACCGATAGCCACCGAGAGCCACCGGAGAGCCACCTAGGGACACCGAGAGCCAGCCTAGGGACACCGAGAGCCAGCCTAGGGACACCGAGAGCCACCGAGAGCCAGCCATAAAACGACCAAAAACGACCAAAAACGACCACAAATTGGGCAGAACTTTTTATTTTTTACCCACTAACGTGTTTATTTTTAGGAGATTGGAGCGAGTTACCCAAAGTTTTTCAAGTCCAGCGTAAAAATAGTCTTGCAAGGAAGATTGGAGCGAACTACTACTCACCCGTCGCCGCGATTGTGGGGACACTCTTAGAACACCACTAACACCATGATAGACCAGCAAACACTACTGTTTCCCGAAGGATCCATTGAGACCTTGGAATACCGACAACACACCACCATCAAAGACCTCATCAGAGAGCTTATCAGTATCGGCATCGAGATTGATATCGCATTGGACGAGGTAACCGAAGGAGACACCACACGAGCCAAGAAGACACTCAAGAGTCTTTCAGACCGCATTGAGAACACCTTGATCAACATCCGATAACTATGATCACAGTAGCACAAGCATTTGATAAGACCTTAAGAACCCGATGGGTTGGTAAGGCACGAGAAGAGGTGGAGACACGAAGCATCAAGAGTGCTGAGAAATTCTTTGGAGCATCCAAGGCTCTTGATAAGCTCAACCTTAACGATGTTGAGAACTACATCCAGCACCTCAAAGGGATTGGTAATTCACCTGCAACAATAAACTCCAAGCTGTCCACCATCAGCGTTGTATTGAACCACCACAGAGAACTGGGGACTACTAAGAACACGCTGGTTATTCGGAAGATCAAACACTCATCGAATGCTCGCCTAAGGTTCTTTGATGCACGCATGATCGAAAAGATTGAACAAGTATGCAGACCTGAGTTCCTTCCGTTCTTTCAGTGGTCACTGGAGACCGGCATGAGACCAAGTGAATCACGAAGCATTCACAAGTCTGACACACGAGAGATGGAGGGAATTGGGGCGATCTGCGACCTTCGTAAAACAAAGAATGGAGACCAGCGGTCGATCCCGTTGACTCGTAAAGCAGTATATGCTGTCTCAAAGATGCCTGATGCTTACCCTTGGGCTAAGTTCGATGAAGAGTTGATCCGCAAGGAATGGCAGGTTGTCCGTAGGGCATTAGGGTTGAACCATGAGTGGGTGTTTTATCTGTGCCGTCACACCTGTGCAACTCGTTTGTTGTCCAAAGGAATCAACATCAAGGTCGTTCAAAACTGGATGGGCCACAAGGATATCAACATGACACTTCGCTACGCCAAGCTTGTCCCTAGTGACCTTGCAATGGCTCGTAACGCCTTAGAAACACTGTGATGAACATTAAACAAGGAGCAGGCAAAGGAGACACTAACCGCCCTTTCAAGGGTGATGAGTTCCGAAGTAATTACGACAGCATCTTTGGTAAAAAGGAACCAAAGGAAGTCGATGGGCGAGATGAAGATTTCGATATTGCAGATGAAACCATGTACGATGAACCATTAACCAAGTTTGGATTCTTTTTATGATGACACCAAATGAACTTGAGAGAGTCGCCAAGATACTCATGGATGAACCATTGGGTGTTACAGAAGCGTACATTCTATCTTTCATTGCACAGTATGGTGCCTACTATACTACAGAAGGATTGGCTAAAGTAACTGGAATAAATACCTTAAGGGTAAAATCATTATTTCAAAACCTTCGTAAGAAGGATCTATTAATATCAATCACAAACTTTGATGGACGAACACGCTATGGACTTACAGATCGAGGAAGAAACCTATTCACAAAACAATGATGATGAAGATGAAAACTACACACAAACAAGGGAAGACTATGAAGCAGATAGAGCGGACAAAGATCGAAAGATCGACATGGAAGACTGAGTACACAAGGATCATGGATTACACCAGATCTGATTGGAGGAGGTTTGTAATGATGCAGGAGTACGCAAAGAAACTCTTTGAAGAGAACGCACTCTTAGCGATCCAAGTGAACACTTTGACCTCGCGGAGGGAGGCTCTTTACTCAATGCTTCTTCGGTAATGGATCTAAAAATTATGCAGCTTAACATTGGAACCTTAATTGCAATGCTTGATGCTCTTATCGAGCGAGTAGATGCACTAGAACTGAAACTAAAATAAAACAAGTATGAAAAAAGAATACTGGATCATCGACACCGATGCTATTGAGCAGCACACAAACACCTGTCACGCAACCGGCCCGTACCCTACTCGTAAAGCCGCTGAAGCATTTGCTTTGAATGACATCCGCGATGTCTGGGAGGACTCTTGCACTCGCTTGAAGACCGCCACTGAAACCGACTGGTGCGCTCCGTTGCTCATCGTTGAAGTAGTGCGCTCAGTCGTGCCAAAAATCACCGCTAAAATCGAACTCATTGACGCGTGAACAAAGACAACGCACACGACTACCTGCCATTAGTGCAGGCTTTAGCTGACGGGAAGACGATTCAAGTTTTCAATTCGGAAAGATGGCTAGATACAGACTACATCACCTCAAATAAAAACTCTAATCCAGTCTACTACCGCCTCAAGCCAGAACGCGAGCGCAATGAAGCCCGATCTGAGCTAACATTTAGACTCGAACGAAACACTGTGCAACAAGTTCAACTATCTGAATTGCAGAAGCAGTTAGCTGAAGTTACAAAAAAATACACGTTATTAAAAAAACTACATGATGCTACATCAGTTGACCGTAGAAATAGTGTTAGTGAATCCGCTAGACTTGTTGAGTTGAATCATGAGTTAACCAAAGAGCGCGACATCTGGAAATCTAGAGCAGACGCTCACCAACAAGACTACGAGCAGATGCTCAGACGTATCGATGTGGTAGCAGCTGAACGTGAAGTCCTACACAAGAATAACGCTAAACTCCTAACTACCATACAAGAAAATGGACTCGCTGAATATGGAAACTAAATTGATGAAGACCTTTATCAAACTCTGCTACTACCTGCTACAAGCAACCGCTTGCGCTTTCATCATCGCCAACTGCGCAAAAAACCTACAACTCTGGTAAACCAATGAACGCTAAACTAATTTCAATTACTCAGCCTCTTGACACCAGTTTTACACCAGAGGAATTCATTGTGTACCAAGCTCGTGTCAGTTCCCCACAGAACCAGCACAATCACGACACGGGTCATAAGCTGCTCAGCTATTGCATCAAGCACGGTCATTGGAGTGTGTTTGATATGGTGGATGTCACGATGGAGATCGCCACGAGCCGTGCTATCATGGCCCAGATCCTTCGGCATTCCTCCTTTAAGTTCCAAGAGTTCTCCCAGCGATACGCGGAGATCTACGAGTTTGATTGGACTGATCTAGAGATGCGTCAGAAAGCCGAAGGGGGAAACCGACAAGGGTCTGATGGTGTCAACGAGATGCTGACTCATGATGCCATGAGGATTGTCAGGAATGCTGGCTACGACTATGAGATGATGGTCAAATGCGGCATTGCTCCCGAGTCTGCCCGTATGTTGTTACCCTTGGCTACTCCAACGAAGGCATATATGAAGGGCAGCGTGAGATCTTGGATCACCTACTTCTGGCAACGAAGAACTAAGCACGCACAAAAGGAACACCGCTTGTTAGCTGAGGCTATGTTTAAACAGTTCAAGCCGCACTTCCCAGTGATTTCAGAGTTGATCACCAAGGGTAAAATGGTTTACGTTGAGAAAGAATAACGATTATGCACACCACCACAACACAAAAGAATCTTACACAGGAGATGGTAGACATCGGGGTAACTCGTTATCGCAACAGGGTCTCATCAATGAAAAACCGAGGAGCCGAAGCAACATCGTCCTATGGTCAACGCTTGATGAGAGAAGCCTGCAAGCCTTTGTTCACAGCTATCGTCGATTGGCAAACGTCCATCAAGAAGATCCAGAACAAGGCAAAGTTCCAGAAGCACCTTGCAGAATTGTCCAACAAGAACCTTGAGAAGGTTGCCTATCTTACACTTAAGGTTGCCCTTGATGGACTAACAGAGGTCGTGACGTTTACCTCGTTGTCCTATCGCATCGGAAGAACCATCGAGGATCAACTGATGGCTGACTTCATCGTCAAAGGAATGGAAAAGGGAGAAGGGAAAATCCTTGGAGCCAAACGAATGATCGCTCGTGGGCCACAGGCAGTCCGCAAGTTCATGCGTGGCTCCCTTCAATCATCCATCCGTGCTGGGGAGATCGACGAGTGGGACGACTGGGCCAAGCGTGACCGCATTACCTGTGGTGCTTACTTGATCCAACTCCTTCACAAGACCACGGGACTCATCGACTACAAGATGATCATCCAGCCACGCCGTAAGCAACCAACACGCTTTGTCGTCGCTAGCCAACAAACTCTAGAGTGGGTGAACGAATACAATCTTGATCGGGAACTCTTGGAACCCTTCTGGTTGCCGATGTTGGAATGCCCGAAGCCTTGGACAAGCATCTGGTGTGGTGGGTACGACGTGATGGACTCAGCGGTTCCCTTGTTGCCCTTCATCAAGACTCCAGATCGCAAGTGGCTTCGTGAAAAGCACGACATCCAGAACGTCTACGATGCTGTCAACTACATCCAAGAGACACCCTACAAGATCAACGACGATGTGTTGGAGGTGTTCGACTGGGCGTGGGAAAACAACACGATGATTGGGCTGCCAAACAAGGAGAACACACCGTTACCCCTTCAGCCACCAAAGGGATCGCTTCCCGATGAGGAACAAAAGGAACTCAATCGCTCAATCAAAGAGATCTCCCAGCAGAACAATGCAACCCAGTCGCGTCGTTTGTTGATTGGAAAGATCCAGTGGTTGGCCCACAAGATGAAAGACGAGCGGATGTTTTTCCCATCCAACGTAGATTTCAGGGGTCGTGTTTATCAAATCCCGTCGTTCCTGAACTACCAAGGGCCAGACCATTGCCGAGGACTTCTTACATTTCACCGTGGTGTTAAGATCAAAAGCGATGAAGACCTGAAGTGGCTTGCGATCCACGGGGCAAACTCATTTGGCTACGACAAGGTAACGTACGACAAAAGAATCCAGTGGGCCATGGGGTACACAGCGACCGCCATTAAGATCGCCAAGGATCCCTTGAGCAACCGTGAGTGGGCCGAAGCGGACAGCCCGTGGCAGTTCCTTGCGTGGTGCAAAGAGTGGGCAGCGTATCACTCAAAGGACTCCAAGAACTTCCTGAGCCACCTGCCGTGTTCGATGGATGCAACCAACAACGGACTCCAGATCCTTTCTATGTTGGCTCGTGATGAGTTCGGGGCTGAAGCAACAAACGTGAAACCCACGGATTCCCCTGCGGACATCTACGCTGTTGTTGCCGATCAAGTACAGGCGGCCTTAGTGAACGATGCAGAACTCAACAAGCCCTTTGCGTACCACTGGATGAAGTTTGGGATCGACCGCAATGCAACCAAGCGTTCTGTGATGTGTTACAGCTACGGTCTTACAGCTTACAGCAACCGCCAGTACATTGCAGACTGGTACATGGAGCTGACCAAGAATGGTAAGAACACACCGTTCATCCGAAGCGAACGCTATCACGCTATCCAGTACCTTGCGGATCTTGTTTGGAATGCCATCGAGCAAGTCCTGACGAAACCAAAGGAGGTCATGGCATGGTTCCAAGACATCGCAAAGATCACAGCAAGGGACAAGGCGTTCCTTCAGTGGACATCCCCGAGTGGCTTCAAGGTGCGTCAGGATTACAAGAAGACCCAAGCCAAGCGGATCAAAACGTGGCTCAATGGTGAAGGAAAGTACCTTAAGTTCTACGATGAGATCGACGCGATGGATGTAAGCCGCCAAAGCAATGGTGCATCACCCAACATCGTCCACTCATTGGATGCTGCGGCACTCCACGAAACCGTCAAGCGGTGCAAGGAACAGCACAACATCCACGATTTTGCGATGATCCACGACTCCTACGGAACACACTCAACCAACTGTGAAGTAATGGGTAAGGTGTTGCGCGAGGTGTTTGTGGACATTTTCTCTGAGAATTTCCTTGCTAATTTTAGAGACGAAATTCAGTCTCTGAACCCGAGCGTTGAGCTACCCAGTGTCCCATCACTAGGAACCCTTGATGTCTCATCCCTACTGAAGTCGGAATACTTCTTCAGCTAACAAAATAAAAATAAACTAATACTACTACAATGACACTGACTACACCTAAAGGCAAAGCCATCTATCCACGACTCAACGAACCTGATACCAAGTTCAATGTCGATGGAGTCTACTCCGCAAAGATCCACGTTAGCGAAAGCGACTACAACGGATTCAAAGGTCAACTTGACAAGTGGTTCGCTGGTGAATACCAACGTCTCTGCCAAGAGAATGGAAACAAGAAGCTTCGCATGGCCTTGAGTTCCCCTCTTAGCATTACACCCGAAGGAGACTTCCAAATCTATGCAAAGCAAGTTGCTAAGAAGCAAACAAAGAAAGGCGAGCTTACGTTCACTATCGCGCTGTTTGACTCAAAAGGAGCGAAGATCACTGATGGCCCTAGCGTTGGCTCAGGATCAGTTCTTAAGTTGGCGGTTGAACCCGCAGCTTGGTATTCCCCAACGGTGGGAGCAGGGTACACCTTGCGACTCAAGGCTGCACAGGTGATTGAACTCTGTGAATTTGGAGGTGGTTCTGGAGGTGATAACTTCGGGTTTTCCTCAGAAGAAGAAGGCTACGTCAGTAACGGCGAAAGCTTCAACAGCGCGTTCAAGGACGACACCGACGATAATGATTCGGTTCCGTTCTAACTTTGAAAAAACCATAGCCCTCTCCCTTGAACGGGAGGGGGTTCCCTTCGGATACGAGACTACCCACCTCAAATATCTGAAGGAACATACCTATACCCCTGACTTCATTCTCGGCAACGGGATAATCATTGAGGCAAAGGGAAGATTCATGGCAAGCGATAGGACAAAGCATCTGCTAGTCCGCAAGTACAACCCAGAGTTGGACATCCGCTTTTTGTTTATGAATGCAAAGAACCGCTTGTCCACCAAGTCTCGTACTACTTATGCCCAATGGTGTGAGAAATACGGATTCCAGTGGGCAGAAAAAACACTACCAAAAGAATGGCTTTTGTAAGAACACACATACCCTGCTCCTCCTGTGGCAGTTCAAATGCCGCTTCAGAAAATGACGATGGATCAGTCTATTGCTTCTCCTGTGGAGAGCTGGATTTTTCCAACAAAGAAAATACACACACAATGACGAGTAACACACCAACAACAAACGGAGGATTCCTTACTGGGAAAGTCCTACCACTAGACGCTAGACACATTAACGCTGAGACCTGCCAGAAGTTTGGCTACAAGGTTGGAAAGCAGTACGAGAAGGTTTGCCACATCGCGGAGTATCGAGACCTTGAGGGAAACCTGATGGCCCAGAAGCTACGCTTTGAGGATAAGAGCTTCTCAACTATCGGCGTACCTTCCACATTCTTTGGTCAACACCTGTGGCCCAATGGTGGCCGCAAGGTCGTAGTAACTGAGGGAGAGATTGATGCCCTTAGTTTGTCTCAGGTCTTCGGAAACAAGTGGCCCGTGGTATCCCTCCCTACTGGTGCGGCTGCTGCCAAGAACGCCTTCAAGAAAAACCTTGAGTGGCTACAGAAGTTTGACGAGGTGATCCTTATGTTCGATGAAGATGCTGCTGGCCGCAAAGCCGTGGAACAAGTCTCGTCGATCCTTCCTGTAGGGAAATGCAAGGTAGCTCGCCTTCCTCTCAAGGATGCCAACGAGATGTTGATGCAGGGTAAAACAGAGGAGCTAGTGAATGCCTTTTGGCAAGCTAAGATCTGGAGACCCGACGACATTGTTGAAGGAAGTGAAGTGTATGATCGACTACTTAACCCAAAGAATGCCGAAAGCATTCCATATCCATTTCAAGGACTTAATGAAAAAACTAGAGGAATTCGTAAAGGTGAAATCGTCACCGTTTGTGCGGGAAGTGGTATCGGTAAATCCCAAATTTGTCGTGTCATTGCTCATAATCTTGTCCGCAATACTGATAAGCGTATTGGGTACATTGCCCTTGAAGAATCTATTGAGCGCACTGCTAGTGGGATTGTGGGGTTGGAACTTGGTTGTCTCTTACATCTTGCGGGAGAGATAAAAGAAACAGAGAATCTCAAGAAAGCATTCGATGCTACCGTAGGATCTGGGAGGTTCTTCCTGTATGACCACTGGGGTTCCTTGGAATCCGATAACCTCCTTGGGCACATCCGCTACATGGCGAAAGCCTTGGATGTTGATTACATTGTGTTGGATCACCTTTCCATTGTTGTCTCAGGACTTGGAGATGGCGATGAGCGTCGAATGATTGACAACACCATGACCAAGCTCCGCTCACTTGTGGAGGAATGCAATATAGGCATGATCGTTGTGAGTCACCTCAAGAGACCAGAAGGCAAGGGTCACGAGGATGGCGCCGTAACGTCTCTGGCTCACCTTCGCGGTTCTGCCGCTATCGCCCAGTTATCCGACATTGTGTTGGGCCTTGAGAGAAACCAGCAGGATCCGACGAATCGTAATGTGACAGCATTGCGAGTTCTAAAGAATCGGTTTACAGGTGACACAGGACTCTGCTGCCATCTTCAGTACGATAAGGACACAGGACGTATGGAAGAAACAATCCTTGAAGATAATACTTCAGCGGATGACAATGATGAAGCTAACCCATTCTAACTTTATGAAACTTTTATTTTTTGATATTGAAACAAACGGCATCGACCATTGGCAAACCAAGAAGGGTCTAGCGGATCTTCACTGTCTTTCCATCTTGAATCCAGAGACAGATGAGATGCGCTCATTCAGCTCAAGTGCATTGGATATTCAAGAGGGACTAGATCTGTTGGCATCCGCTGATTACATCTGTGGTCACAACTCAATCAAATTTGATGCGCCATGTCTTGAGAAGCTCTTTGGATTTACCCATCCTAACGTACTAGATACCTTGGTGATGGCGATGTGTATCCATCCAGATGCTAAGAACGATGACTACAACCGTGAAGGATTCCCCAAGGATCTTATCGGAAGGAACTCATTGAAAGCTTGGGGTTATCGCATTGGTGAATACAAGGGAACCTTTGGGGAGACAACTAACTGGTCTACTTGGTCACAAGAGATGCAGGACTACTGTGAGCAGGATGTACGAGTAACTAGCAAGTTGTTCTACCATCTCACAAAGAATCACCCATCGCGTCAGATGCTATTCTTAGAGCATTCCTTTGCGAAGCTTATGGCTATTCAAGAGAACAACGGATGGCCGTTCAACATGAAGAAGGCTGAAGAACTCACGGCATTACTTATGGGATCTCGTGGTAAACTTCAAGCCCAACTGCAGCAAGCCTTCCCCCCAACAGTTGAAGAGATGAAGTCATCGATGGGTTGGACTGTGGGAACAATACAGGGAACACTAAGCGCGCCAACAAAGAAGGAACTGGGAATTCTTATTAAAGCTGAGGGATATAACACATCTGCAGTTGCAGCCTTATTAAAGGGATCTACCAAAATGGATAATAAGAAAAAGGAAGTACTATTCAATCCAAACTCCCGTGACCAGATCTCTGAACGCTTGATGGCCCTTGGATGGAAACCCACAGCATTTGAAGGGAAGCGTCCCGCCATCAACGAAGCAGTGCTACGTGAAGTTGGATTACCCGAAGCAGATCTCCTGTGTGAATACCTGCTGCTAGCAAAGCGTCTCGCTCAGGTTGCTGAGGGGAAACAAGCTTGGCTAACACTGGCACTTGAGGGACGCATCCACGGTGAGGTTGTCACTAATGGAGCTGTGAGTGGCCGCTGTACGCACCGTAATCCCAATGTGGCCCAAGTGCCAGCAGGTCGCGCTCCATTCGGTCACGAGTGCCGTGCTTGCTTTGAAGCCCCAAAGGGGAAAGTCCTTGTCGGTGCTGATGCTGCTGGTCTTGAGCTTCGGTGTCTTGCCCACTATCTTTACCAGTGGGACAAGGGAGCATACGCGAAGACGATTGTTGAAGGAGACATCCACACAGCAAACCAAAAGGCGGCAGGACTTGATACACGAGATCAAGCTAAGACGTTCATCTATGCGTTCCTGTACGGTGCTGGAGATGCTAAGATTGGTTCCATTGTCGGTGGATCATCACGCGAAGGTAAGAAGCTCAAGGCTGACTTCATGCGTAGGATTCCAGCTATCGGTAAACTCAATGAGGTTGTTCAACAACACGTTACAAAAAGTAACACCTTGAAGGGTCTTGATGGTCGTATCCTTCCATGTCGTTCACCTCACAGTGCGCTCAATCTTTTGCTGCAATCTGCTGGTGCGGTTCTGATGAAGAAGGCTCTTGTTGAATTCAGCAAGCAAGCACGCAAGCCCTATGAACTTCATGGAAATATTCACGATGAAGTACAATTCTCTTGTCTTCCTGAGGATGCTGAAGAACTTGGTAACACGTTTATTCGTTCATTGAAAAATGCTGGAACGCTTTTGAATTTCAAGTGTCCTGTAGATGGAGAATTTAAAGTAGGAAATAACTGGTCAGAAACACACTAATACAAAAATACTATGAAAGCACTTATTGATGGGGACATGATTCTTTACCGCTCATGCTTCTCAGCAGAAACAGAAATCCGTTGGGATGATGATATTTTCACAGTCCATAGCGACTTCAGTGATCTAAAGAAATCATTTGTTGGATTGATCGATTACATCCAAGAGGAACTTAATGCGTCAGAAATCATCGTATCGTTCTCTGACAGGCTGACCTTCCGACATTCGATGTACCCCCTGTACAAGGCGCAACGCCAAGGCAAGAGGTCACCACTGGGGATCAATGATCTCCGTGAGTGGGTATGTGATAACTACAAGATCGCCTTCTGGGAAAACCTAGAAGCTGATGATGTTCTTGGGATCATGGGTTCCATGGATCAAGAAGGTTCAATCATTGTCAGTGCCGATAAAGACTTTGAGACTGTCCCTTGCCAGTGGTTCAACTTCCTTAAGGGAGAACTTAAAACGATTACCCCCGAACACGCTCGTAGATTCCACCTCATGCAAACGATCATGGGTGACTCTACTGACAACTACTTTGGCATTAAAGGCGTAGGCCCAAAGACCGCTGAGAAGATGCTGGAGAAAGACGGATACACATGGGATACCGTTTTGAAAGCCTATGAAAAAGCTGGAATGACAGAAGATGATGCGCTAATGAATGCCCGTCTTGCTTACATTCTTCAACATCAAGACGTAGATCATAAAACTAAAACAATCAAAAACCTATGGACACCAACCTAACCGAAGCAGCAGCAGCCTATTTTAAAGGATTCACCTACGATCCAAGTATGTTCACACACATTACAACTAATGCTCCTCTTCCAGACTCTGGAGAACGCTCAGAGTTCAACACAGGAGCAGTACGAGACGCATCAAAAGGCAAAGGGATTCCTTCGGCAATTCCTGTACGGGCCTTGATGAAGGTCGCAAGACGCTTTGAGGATGGCGCAGCGAAGTACAACCGTGATAACTGGAAAAAAGGGATTCCTTTGAGTCGCTATGTTGATAGCCTCTATCGTCATCTGTGGGCATTCATGGACAACGACGATACTGAGGATCACCTTGGAGCCATCATCTGGAACGCGATGTGCCTTAGTGAGACAATGGATATGATTGCAGATGGTGATCTTTCAATCGAACTTGAAGACATCTGACGCACTATTAGGAACCTCCTATGAATAACTTCAAAGATTTCCCATCAATCTCCACGCGTTTCATTGAAGCACTTGAGGATCGGTTTCCACCAAAAGACTTCACGCCAAGCGATACTTGCAGGGATATTGACTACTACTGCGGTGCGCGGAGTGTCATAAGATTTCTTCAGCAAACCTATGAAGAACAAAACGAAAATATCCTAAATTAAAAATATGTGCTTTGCTCCTAAAATGGCTGCTCCAGCCCCAACTCCCCAAGCTCCCCCTCCTCCAACTCCAGTTGCTGAGACAGTTCAAGCCCCTACGATGCCTACTGAGGCTAAGAAACGTACTGCTGGTATCTCCTCGTTGATCATCCGTAGACCCACGGTGTCCACTGGAACAACCAACATGGGAGCAAGCGTTAACTACTAAAATCTATGGCTACCTTTAACTACAACCGTACCGTTACATTTGCTGAACTAACCAGCGGTGCGCTTAATATCGACACAATTGGCAATGGTAAACCTTCAGCTTTTATGGTTGCTGGAACATTCAACAGTGCTACTGTAAAACTGCAACATCTCATTGGTTCAACCTATGTTGACCTCGGTGCTGAGACGACCCTAACTACTAACGGTGGTGGGCTGTTTGTTACACCCGCGAGTTCTCTTCGGATTGTAATCAGTGGAGCTACAAGTGGCTTCACAGTTACTGTTGTGGTTAAACCAATCGAACTATAATGTCACGTCACAGAAAGCTCACTCAGCAATTTGCTGGTTTTCCCTTGTTCAAACTACCAACGGGATCATTTACTTATCCCCTTACGTTTTCATTTACAAAGGATCTAGTAGGTTTGGATGGGCTTTCTCTTGATCTTCAATTTGCAGCAGACAAGTCATTCAGCAAACCGTCTACTCTCGCAGCAGCAGAGACACAAATTACAAGCCGCAAAGGCCCATCACCAGTATTCACCAGAGGATCTGGAGCGACCATGGTTGGGTCTGATGGATTGATTCAGTATGGGCCTGAGAATTTAATCAACTTCAGCGAAAGTTTTGCTACTAGTGGTGGGTCAAATAACAATTGGGCAGACGTAGGTTTTAATCGAACTACTGGTGTTGCTGATCCAATTGGAGGGTCTACTGCTATTAGATTTACTACAACAACTACTAATTCTACAGTAATTTCAAGTGCTGCCGTTGGGTCATCTGAATTGAGAACTTTCTCTTTCTGGATGCGTAGAGTTACTGGAACAGGTATTATTTCATATACAATTGATGGTGGTACTACATTCACTACAATTGCAAGTACAACTCTTCCAACTGTCTGGACTCGTTATTCCTATACAGCAACTGCTGACCATCGAGTCGGATTCAAATCAAGCCTCAACAGTCAGGCTATTGAGATCTGGGGTGTTCAGCTTGAGAGAGCATCAGTAGCTCGCCAGTATATTCCAACGACAACAAGCAGGGTGTTTGGCCCACGATTTGACCATGATCCAGTTACTCTTGCTAGCAAAGGATTGCTAATAGAAGAAGCTAGGACTAATCTTGTTTTTCCATCAGATACTTTAACAACTCAGACTATAACGGTAACAGCTGTTGCACATACTTTAAGCTTTTACGG
>Ga0208426_1000036_pt1 | contig 35926 bp, 42 predicted proteins | sample DEB19_08_DNA_6_FD_184524 | JGI IMG/M metagenome (GOLD analysis project Ga0208426, IMG submission 184524) | Aqueous microbial communities from the Delaware River and Bay under freshwater to marine salinity gradient to study organic matter... | ecosystem: Environmental > Aquatic > Marine > Coastal...
ACCCGCATAAAACGCTTCTTTTACCCCCTAGAGAAAATAGAATTGTTGGTTAGGAATTAGGGTTAGTAATAGGCTAAAATAGGGTTCATGTTCGTATGCGAATACGTGGATGGTACGAAGGTTCCCATTCACACCAACCGGACTAATTTACTATCTGATAAAATCAAAGAAATAGATCGCATGGCATATCGACTTATATTGTTAACGAGCGTTAACGAGCGTTAACGAATAATATTAAGCGTTAACGGCTAATAATCACAAAACATTTAACTAGTGCCGTTAACGGAAAGAATATCATGAAAGAAACAAATACCAATTCAGTAGTAGGATTTAGACCTAACTCAGAAGCTCTTGATAGTTTAAATGCTTGGATTAAAGCTGAGGTAGCAGGCGGAACATTTAAGAATAAATCAGAATCGCTTAACAGTATCATTTCATGCTTTAGTGGAAATCTTTCGACTAAGAGATTCTTTATCTATCAGATAACAAATAATGTAAATGGAAAGGTTTATTTTGGGCAAACGGTTAATCCAGTAAATAGATTTCATACTCATATGAAACATGGTAACGCTTTACTATCAGCAGACGTTGAGGAGTATGGTAAGAATGCATTTGTATTTGAAATTCTTTCTATTGTTGATACTCAAGCAAAAGCTGATGAGCAAGAAACAGAGTTGATTCAATTCATGTTTAAAACAAATAAAGAGTATTCGTATAACATTCATCCTGGTAATGGAAGTGCTGATACCATTTGCAAAGAAGAGAGTGAAACTATAAGTAAGGAATATGACCGTCCGGTATCATTTAGGATAAAAGGTGATCTTGATAAGAAAATAGATGCTATGGTTTTGAATACAAAGAAATCAAGAACAGATGTTTTTAATTATGTGGTAGGGAAGGGGATTGAGTTTTTAGAAAGTAATGATAAGAAAGATGACCTAATCATTAATGAATATCAGCAAAAGCTTCTCTTAGCCTGGTCTCAACTCCCTAAGAACCTTGGTAAATCCCCTAGTGAGCTTTTAAATTCTATGATTGAACAGTGTTTAAAGAACAAGGTTAGTTTATGAACGAATATGATTATGATATCTGTTATCTTGTTGATACTAACAACGATTCAGATTGGTTGCTATTGAATATTGTTATTTGTTTTGAAAATTATCCTTCTAGTATATTTGAATTTTTTATAAAAGATGAAGTAGTATTTGTTGAGCCTGATTATACCAATGAGTTAAATCATAAAGCATTTGTCATTGCTCGTAATATCTATAAGCTATCCAATATGTTTAGTTTTAAAGTGAAAGATAAGGCGTTGAAATCAATCCTATTAATAGAATCAGAAGAAGAGTGTTTAAAGCAATATCAAAACTATCTGATCTTAAAATGAAAGGGTTATCATGAGTTATAGTATAAGTGTATTCGATATCTCATATCATAAATTATCTATATTAAAAGTTGAAATGTATATCGAATGTAGGTCTTGTGTTAAATATAATCTGATAAAGTATTTCTTTTCTGTTAGAGATAACGGTTTTTGTTGTGAGCTTTTTAATTCAAATGACCAGATAAAGAATGATTGGTGTAAGTGTGCTAGAAAAGAAAGAGTAATGGTAAGAGATAATATGGATAGTCTAGCTTTACAAATAGCTCAAAGGTATGTGTATGTATATTCAATACTAAAGCAAGAGATACCTATTAACGAACTAACAATAAAGGCTTTAATGATGGAATCGCAAGAACAGTGTTTAAATGCGATTCAAAACTATTTGTTGTTGCAATAAGCAAAGCGCAATTGCTTAAGTTAAAATAAAAAGAGGAGCCATTTCTGGCTCCCTTATTTTATCTTCCTTCTAGACCATCTAGAACTTTCCATGCTTCTTGTAGTTCCTTGTCAATTCTATTCTTCTTGTCTTCTGCCTTTATTCATTCGTCTTCAGCCTTGTTAGCTTCTTTGGTCAGTCTCTCAACTTCCAACCTTGCTTGTTCAATCGGCGTCATTTACTAATCTTACCTCGGTTGTTAAGCTAGGTCAAGAACTAATTTAGCGATGGCAAAAGAAAAAGGGGAGTCACCTTTCGGCGCTCCCCCTCGTTCTCACCTCAACCAAACCCTCGTTCCTTCGACCCTTACCCCGATTCTCTTTCTCATTCCCAGCCTCTCTAGCTCCTGCCTGGCTTCCTTCCATTCTTTCTTGCTCATTCCTTGCGTCTCTAGGGAGTCGAGTTGCTTGACCACTTTTTGAATCAACCTGCTCAGTTCCGGATTCATTAAGACTATAATAAGCTAACCAGATCATTAGGTCAAGAACTAATTTAGCTAGTCATGACGATTCTTCTAACAACCCCCAAAGAAAGGCTTGTTCCTTCGCTTTGAAGAATATCAACGATTTTTTGAAAGCTTGCTCCTCTTTTCCTCAAGTCAAGGATTCTATCAACGATTGGTTGTTGTTCGGGGCAGGGGACAAGAAAGCCATTCACAACCTTTTTTCCAAAACCTACGCGTCCAACGCTTTTTCCTTGCTTAACCATTTCCTTCATTGCTGTTGATGTTCTCAAACCAATTGTTTGTCTTTCCCATTCTGAAATAACAGTCATCAAGTTAATGTACATTCGACCATTTGGTGTTTTCGTATCTATGTTTTCTCCAATTGACTTAATGCTAAAGTTCGTTTTGGAGAACGTTTCCACCAGCGTTTGCAAATCCCTTACGCTTCTGGTCAGTCGGTCAAGAGAAGAAATGACCATCCCTTCAAAGCAAAAGCGATTGTCAATGATAAACTTAAGATACTTTCGATTCAAGTCTTTGCCCGAACATCCAATATCATAAACAATATCATGTAGCTCCAAATCATGAGCCTTACAATAGTCTTTGATTCTCCTTTCTTGAGCATCTGGTGATATCATTTGTTTTTCAAGTTCAAGTGAGCTTCTAACATAGCCTATGTAACTCATGAGTTAATCTTTTCATAATCAGCTTTCCAATCATTACTTACCTTGGAAGCATAGTTGAGAACAGTCGCAAAATTCTCATGACCAGCCCAACGCATAACAATGGGAGCGCTTACTCCCTTTTCCAACCATCGTGTGATAGCAGTGTGACGGCAAGAATAAAAGATAAGATATTTCCTTGAGCTAAACCCTGCTCGTTTCTTTAGTTTAGCCCACATTTTAGTAAAGATGTTATCTCTAGCGGTTCGATGTCTAGAGTATTTGTTAGGAAAAACAATGTTCTGGTGTCCGTTTTGACGTTTTAGTTTCTCCAAAGCAACAATAACATCATTGCTCATGGGAACTTGACGATCTTTTTTATTCTTTGTTGTAAAGTCATTATCGTTTGTAATTCTAATTAGTTTGTTCTCAAAATCAACATCATCCCAGCAAAGTTGTCTTAGCTCAGCTGGTCTTAGTCCGCAGTAAATGCTAACAACATAAAAGGCTGAAACAACATAAGGCTCAACCTTTGTTGCTTCCAAAAAGTTGTCTATTTCTTCTTGACTCCTAAACATGTCCCGACGTTCGGGACCTTTTGGCATTTTCACTTTCTTGGTAATAGGAACACTTGTTATCCAGCCGCTTAGACAAGCCTCGTTCAAAAGGCTAATCAACAGCGTAACGTGCATATTGATGGAAGTGTTAGAAAGGTTTCCTTTGGGCATTCTGTACCTATTGCCCATGTTAGGTTTCTTTGCCTGGTCACTTACAAAATCTTGGATTCTTTCTCGTGTGATTTCTTCAAGCAAACAGTTTTCACCAAAGAAAGGAACAAGATGGTTGTCATATGTTTGTTGGTCTTTGTAAAAAGCTTTCTTGCTTGCTCTGATTATCTTCCATTTGTCAAAGATTGATTTAAGCGTTTTAGCATCTGGATTATAATCGCTTGATTTCTCTTGTCTAATCTTTTCTAGTTTTTCATTGCTTATTTTCTCTTCCAATCCTAGCTTAAATTTGTTTGCTTGTAGTTCATCAATAAAGCTTTTAGAAAACCGCTTGCGTCCGCTCCCCCATTGAACGACCCATGTCGGGATTTCCTTGTCTTTGCGCTTGAAGATCGTTGCCATGTTGTACCCTCTCAAAATCCCCGTGAAAAACGCCCTTTGGAAAAGTATGCAACTGGTTTGGGATTCCCGGGCGCTCAGTTGCAACCTGTCAAGACTCTTTACTACCTATGTGCAACTGACCGGAATTGTTGTGCTTTGTGGTCGTTTTGGTGTTCCTAGTTGCACGTGGTTTTGACTCAATGTGCAACTGGCGAGTATGCAACCCTCGAATTTCCCGGGAAAAGCTCATGAAGCCTCAGAACTATACATTGCCCGCACCCCGGAAAATAGCCAGATTTTGCATAAAGTTTCTTCGGGTATGCACCCCAACGACCACTGAACAACTACCTGAACGCCCCGTAAAACGCCCGTCTCGCCTCAGAAAAAGTTTGACATCAAAAACCTTTCGTGCCGAACGATTGGTCAATCAACCTTAGCAAAAAAATCTTTGCCAAAGGTCGCCACCAAAAGCCCTTTGGCTCGCGAGGTTCCCAACGCTACGCCAGAACGCCGCGAAGGCGCGCATTGACCCGTCCAGCCTCAGCGTTGCCATTCTATGAGAGCGAGAGCGGCTCTACGTGCCAACGAGCCGGCGGTTATATATGTTTCATGAAGCAATTAACTCTCTATATATTGGTAAATAAGATTAGCGGAAGAACGTATATTGGACAAACTAGACAAGTGCTAAAAAGAAGAATGAGGGAACATAAGTTCGATGCGACTAGAAGTGACCTTCCGTTATATGCCGATATTAAGAAATTAGGCTTCTCATCATTTGCTAGCCTGACAGTAGCTGTTTTCTCAACGAGAGAAGAGGCGTGGAAAGCCGAGAAAGAGTTAATATCCTTTTATAAAAAGCTAGGATTGCAACTGTATAACATGTCAGAAGGCGGAAGGGGACCAACAGGTGTTAAAAGAAGTGAGATTAGCATAGCAAAAATGAGCGGCGAAAATCATGGTGCTGTAAAATTAACAGATATTCAAGTGGATGAAATTAGAAAACACGTTGATGATGGAATTCTTAGTTATTTAGAAATTGCGATTAAGTATAAAATATCTAGACAGTACGTAAGGAAGCTACACTTGAGAACGTCCCGCAAAAATCGCACTTGTGTGATGGGGTAAGGTGTGATACGGCGCCAGAGAGCTGGTCTTTGTTGCGTGGTTCTCCTTACGGATGAGCCCAAAAGAAAACCCCATCAATAAATATTGATGGGGTTCGGGAACACTGACCAGCGGTTTTTCTAATTCCTCGAACTTCATCTGAAGTTCATCAAGCTCCGCCATACGAAGCTCGATTTCCTTTTTACGAGCTTTGGTAGCGGTCTTTTTCTCTTCCTTCAAGTCTTCTTGTTCGCTCATTACATCCTCTAGCGTCATCGCTTCTTCTTCTTGCTCGCCTTCGGAAGAGTCCGGCGCTTGCTCTTCTTCGTCGTCTTGATCGCTGGTTCCTTCTTTCTCCCACTTGATCAAGTCTTCGTCATTGAGCTTTTTGTTTCGTGCATCAAGCTCGCGAGTTTTAACCGTCTCTCGCAAGCTCATGGGGCGAAGCGTTCGGATAAACTTCTCCTTATCGCTCAAGTCGTTTACGTGACCTTTGCCCCAATCCAACGCCGATTTCATAGCAGCGTTGAAATCGTTCTCTCGGTTCTTGCTCAAATACCAAACATGAGTGAATTTGATGGAGCGCCAAAACTCCTTAAAGTTATCAGCCGATGCGCCGTAATAGCGAATCATATTGATAACCTCATCTTCGGACTTTTGACCATCACCCCTTGCGGCTCGCGTCTTTGCTTCGGGCGCTTCTCCACCAGAAGAATTCAGAACGTAACCTGAAATCTGCGAGTAGTTGTTCAAGCGAGGTTCTTTATCAGAACCAGAAGCGCGAAGTTGTTGTTTTGCTTCGTAGCGAAGTTCGCTCCAAGCATCGAGAATTGCGTTTTTCTGGTCTTCATTTGCCAGATATTCCGCCGTTCCCTTCTTCGGGTTAAAACCCTCAGCGAGCTTGAAATCGTCATCATTAGGAGTTGTTTTCTTGATGATGTCGAAAAGCTCTTTTGCAAGGTCGTTGCTCAACCATCGGTGTGACTTGTCGCCGCAACCTTTGATGAGATCCGAAAGAGCACTCTTGATGATGTTTTGCGATGCGATTTTGAGAGCCATGGTTTTTTCTTTTCTCGCCCTTATGAGGCGGTTTGGTTATTCAGTTGTAAAAGAACAATCTTTGCTTCGCGTTGGTCCTTCCTGCCCAACCAACGAAAATCATTCTAAGCCCCTTCCTAAATTAGTTCAAGAACTATTTTCGTTCGCTGGTGATTTTGTTCAACCCCCAAAATTCCCGCCTTTAAAGGATCGCGCAACACGCGTTGCACGTCTTTACAAGCTCATCAAGAACTTTCTTCGTGAAAATCATCAACGCCGAAGACCTACACTATCCTACATTGGTTGCTAACGCATACACCATCCCCAACGCATATCAATACATCATCGTATGTCAAGCATAGAAATCGAAGAAGGGCAAGAGTATGTTTATCGAACAGTATCTCAAGCCAAAGCCGAAGACAAAAAAGCTAGCACAGAAACAATAAGGTCAAAAGTAGAAGCTCTTATGAAAGAAATAATCATAAGAAAGCAGATTGAGAAATACACAAGCATGGAAGTAATTAGATGGTTAGAGGAAGAGCACAACATTGTTATTACTTCGCCTCAGTTTTCTAAAATCTACAAAGAATATCCCGAAGCCGATAAGCAAAAGATAATTGCTGTTGTGCATTTAAAACAATCTTCTCTAACAAATACATTTCTCACAAATGTTTGGAGTAACGTAATGCTAAAGGCACGAGATATCATAGACTCATGCAAAGGTGTTGATGTCGCTTCTGTTAAAAAACTAAAAGATGCCGTTGAGATTCTTTCAAAAAGCTCAACTGAAATGTTAAAATCAGTAGAGTACGCAAAAATCAACGAAGAAAAAATAATAAACTCAGGAGAAGAAGTTGATGACATCAACGATCAAATCGAAGCGCTCAAAAGAGCAAAGCGTAAATCTATGGAACAATGAGGAGCAAAAAGCCTATAGAGAGTTCCTTGATGCCTATCTTTCTCTAAGCCAAAAGCCAGATAAAAAGACTAGTCTAATTCCCCGAGAAGTGTTTATTGATGAGCTAAAACAAAGTCATCCAAAGCTAGCTTTAAAGATATTAGAAGACCCATGCTCAAATCTTAGAATTGACCAACATATAAATAGTTACAACCATCAAAATATACTTTACCAAGCTGGTAGGGGTTATGGTAAAACATATGCTGCTGCTGCTAGGGTCAGAGCTTTGTGCGATCTTGGTTTTACTTCAATGGCTATGATAGGCGCAACTTATTCAGACTTAGTAACGGTTATGATTCCTTGTCTGATTTCTCTTTTCCCAGAAGAGCACAAGCCCGTATTTAACGCAAAGAATTCAACTGTTTATCTTCCTAATGGTGGAAAGATTTTAACATTTACAGCTGAGCGAGAAGTTCGCGGTCCTAGCGTTCAAGTTCTTTGGTTAGATGAAGTTGTTAGGTTTTGTGGTGGAAATCTTCAAACAAAGGTTTATGACTTTTACAAAACTCTTTCTCTAGCCTTCCGAGGAAAGTCTAAAACACAATACGCGAAACAGCAGATAATAACATCAACTCCTAAAAACTGGAAAATCTTTAGGGATATGAATAAATGGTGTGACGATCCTAATAATCTTGACTGGTATAAGATCGAAGGTTCTGCTTTAGACAATCCTGAAATGAGCGAAGACACCGCTAAATGGATTGAGCTTTACAAAGGAACTCCACTAGAGGCTCAAGAGCTTTATGGTAAATTAGTAACAAGCGATAGTGATTTGCTTTGGAATGAAGAGCTATTGGAAAAAGCCTTTTGTGATACATTACCTCCTAACCTTACTAACTTTACAATAGCATTAGACCCAAACGTTTCAGAGTCGGCTAATAGCGATGAGTTTGGAATAAGCGTTGTTGCTGAAGCCGAATTAATGATTGGCGACAAACCTGTTAAAATCTACTATGTTTTGGGAGACTACTCAGGAAAATACTCTGTTTCAGAATGGACAAACAAAGTTGTTTCACTATCAGAGCAATATTCAACGCGCAGGGTAGTGGCAGAAAAGAATCAAGGCGGAAATATGATAACAGATTGCCTTCATTCTAGAGATAGAGCTCTTCGAGTAGAGCTAATTCACGCTTCTAAATCTAAATTCGAGCGTGCTCAACCCGTGTCTTTTCTTTACCATCAAGGAAAAGTTAGACACTATCACGACAAAAATTCACACACAAATCTATCAGCAATGAAAATATTAGAAAATCAATTGGTTAGCTTTGATGGATCGCCAACAAACAAAGACGATCGTCTAGATGCTATGGTTTGGGCACTTTCTAGCATATCTAATGCAAAGCCTAAAACACGATTGGTGCAACCCTATCGAAACTTATCAGCATTTCCAAGGTAAAATATGAAATACAAATTTCTAAACTCAACTCATGAAAAGTATTGTTACTCAAAGTTGGAAAAGCTCGAATGTCTTTATGTTGGCAATGAAGAGATAAAAGAAAACGCTAGTATGTTCATTAAGCAGAACTTAAATGAGTCAAGAGAAAGCTACAAAGATCGTCTTTCTAATGTCTATTATCGAAACTACTTTGCTCAGATAATCAATTACTATTCTTCTTGCTTGTTCTCAAAAGGGTTTTCTGTTTCCCAAGATTCTAGCGATGAGTTTTATACTAGCTTTGAAAAGAATTGCGATAGACGAGGGACTTCGTTACAAGATTTCATTCAAAAAGTATTTCTTAATTCTCTTGTTTATGGAAAAAGCTATGTAATGTATGACTTTCCTAAGTCGTCCAATCCCCAATCACTACTAGAGCAAGCTGTTTCAGGAGACCTAAACGCTTATCTTTGTCCAGTAAAGAATGAGTGTTTAATAAATTGGAGCAAAGATTCAATAACAAAAGACTTTAAATTCTGTGTGATTAAGAACGTGTATTGCGAACGAGAGTCAATCGACTCGCCTCTTGATACGGAAACACAAGAATTTTCTGTTTGGACAATGGAATCAGGATTTGCAAAACTATCAACCTACAAAATAACATATAAAAAGCACAATCCCCCTAGCGACAATACAGAAATCCCTTTGGTTAGCGAAGTAACAACTTCATTTGCAAGAATTCCTATTCTTTGTCTTAGTCTTGGCGGAACAAATTCAATCGGCTCAATGATTGCCGGACCTTGCGAAGAACTATTCGCTCGTCACTCAACTCTTATAAACGCGCAGAACCGTTCATTAAATGCTGTTCGTTATTATAAAATGGGTCCTGTTGTTACTTCTGACGATTCCATTCCTTCCCATAGTGAAGACGAAGAACGCGGAAAGAAAAACTTACAAGAAGTTCAAGATGCTAACGCTGTTGTTATTGGTACCAACGATGAGCTTGGATATCTTGAACCTAACGGATCTTGTTATTCCATTGTAGATACTCAGCTAAAAGATTTGGTTGATGAGATTTATCGTCTAGCAAATCTTTCTTCACAAAGCGTAAGTTCATCAAATAAAAGCGTTGGTCGAAGCGGGCTTTCAAAAGTAATGGATGCTAGCACAACGGCTAATGTTCTTAGAAGCTATGGTCAAAGCGTTCGTCAGTTATTATCAAAGCTATTAGAGCAAATCTCACAAGCCAGAAGCGAGGATGTTAGCTTTGTTGTTTCTGGTCTTGATGATTTTGATATGCATAGCCGAGAACTGTTACTAGGATACTCAACTGAAATAAACAACCTTGATATTCCCAGTGCTACATTTAAGTCAATCTATCTTGATAAAATGTCTAAGATTGTTCTTGACAAACTAGATCCCGATACTTCTTCAAAGATTAGCGAGGAGATAAAAGCTAGTGTTAGTTTAAATGGTCATGAACCTAGAGAGTCTTTCGTCATTACAGAATCAAATCAAGGCGAATAATAAATGGACGAAGAAGAGAAGAAAATAACAAGTGAGTTAAAAGCTCAAGAGAAAAAGTCCAAAAAAGAACTTTTGCTTTTGCTTTTATTCTTGCTTGGTTCCTCAAAGCCTCAAGCGTACAAGCTAGAAAAGCTTAGAACTAAAATAGCCACTCTTCCAAGTGTTGGTGCAAATGTGTTTGAGCAAGATTCAAAAACGCTAAGCGTGACCAATCTTCCTAAGATAGCCTCAAACCTTTTGGTTCTTGCTCAAGCAAAAGCTCTAGCAACTACTTCAAAAGTCGATCTTGTAAAGGCAGTAATTCCACGTGTAGAAGTGATAACATCAACGGAAATATTCTCAGGTTATAACAATGCTGTTGTTTTGAACTTACCAAAAGAATCACTGGTTCGTTACTCAGCAATGCTAGATGCTTGTCCAAGATGTCTTCCATTGAATGGAAATATCTATAAAATAAGCGAAGCTCCATCCCTGCCTCAGCATCCGCGCTGTAAATGCGTGTATGTCCCTTTATGAGAACAGCTAATAATTAATCATGATGTTGTTGAATTAACAACAAAGGAACCTCAAAATGTCTAACGATATTTTATCAAGCGAAGAGACTAGCGCTGTATCTGGTCAAACTATAAGTGAAGCAAACACTGAAAAATCAGCTCCGAAATATGTTACGCTAGAAGAAGTTGAGAAACTAGTAGAAATCAAAGCAAATAAAATTGCATCTATTAGAATCAACGAATTTAAATCTAAAATGACTCCTCAAGAACCAATGCTTAGCCCGCAAATAAAAGCAGATTCAGCTAGAATAAAAGATCTAGAAGAAGCTCTTTCTAAAATGCATCAACAAGCTAAGTCATCAAAGCTTGATTCCATCCTATCCGAGCATCTATCGAGTGTTGGTGTTACCGATGCGCGTGCTCAGACTCTAGCAAAAACATTTCTTAAGTCGCAGAATTTAGTCGATTATTCAGAAGAACACGGCGCTTTCTTTAATACTTCAGAAGGACCACTTACCATCGACTCAGGTTTATCTCAGTGGGTCGATCAAAATAAATTCTTACAATCTCCAAAACCAATAGCAGGCGGCGGTTCTGTTCCTTCTGTTTCTAATCATGGAAACAAGAAACAAGAAAGTCTTTTTGATGCTATTGGAAAACTAGCTTCAAAATAAGGAAATAAAAACATGCCTACATATTTAACCTCAGATATCTCTTCACTTCTTCCTGCTAAGTTTGACAAGGGTCTAAGCAAACAGTTTAACGCTGCTTGTCCTTTACTTAACGCTCTTTCACAACGCGGTCGCGTTCGGTTTGATGTTGGTCAAGGTGTATATTTCTCACTTGAATGTTCAGGTGGAACTATTTCTAACGTTTCAGAAGGTGCTGATTTTGCCGCTTCTGCTAATGGTGTTTCAAAATCTGCTTTCCTTCCTTGGGGTATTTTCCAGGGAGCTATCGAGATTTCAGACCTTAGCCGTTCAGCTGCTAGAACTCAGGGTAGCCCGTTCGGCGATCTTCTCGGTGATAAATTAGGTAGTCTTGCTTCTTCAATGGGCAAAAAGATTAATGACCAGCTCTTTTCAGGAACAGGTTCAAATCAGATCGTTGGTCTTGATACTGCTCTCGGTGTTGGTACTTATGCTACTGTTCTTCGTGCTTCTGACCCTGATGGTTATTCTTTCCAAGGTAATCTTGTAGCTAATGGTGGCACTGGTCGCGCTCTTACTCTTGATCTTATGGCAACTGCCGAAAGAACTAACTTCGCTTCTTCGAACAAATCACCCGATCTTATCGTAATGAGCCCTGTTGATTTTGCTCGTTATGAGAAACTAGTTGTTCAGACCAATGGTTCTTTCCAATTTGGTCCTACTCCTATTTCAAACGCCGATGGTGGTGCATTAACCCTAAGCTACAAAGGTATCCCTGTTATCCGTGATAACTCTGCTACCACTGGTTCAATATACTTCCTTCATACCCCATCACTTGAAGTTGTATATACTAACGCTATCGTTGATGATGCTGTTCAGGCTGCTATGTTAATGGGCGATTCTGGCGAATCAACTGGTATCGTTGTTGATATCTACCAGTCTGCTCGTGTTGGTACCAAAAAGAAATTAGCCATGAATGCTACTGTTCAGCTAAAAGCTCTTCGCCCCAACGCTTGCACCATACTCAAAGACATCAACGCTTAATAACAGTAAAACAATACCCATGGGGTTTGTTATACCCATGGGTTTTATCTTAGGAGAATCATGTTAAGTAAAGCCGATAAAATAAGAATGTCAATTTATCTTGGCATGAGTCTTGGTGACTATGCTGTTTTTACAGGAACCAAAGAGTTTGAAAATGACGCTGATATCGTTTCTGCTGTTGTAAAAACACTAGACGACCTTGATTTAATTTCTGATAAGCTCCAAGAAATATCTTTACAAGGAAACGCTTCAAAGGTTGATGAGATTGTTGTTAAGCAAGCTCATGCAATAGCCTTGCTTTCTATGCAAGGAAGAAAACTAGTAAAGAGATTAACAATGCTAACAAACATAGATAAGTGGAGCGATTGTTTTTCTTCATCAACGGAGTTTGCTCCTCCTATGTATCGCCGCGGGTTTCAATGAGCTTGGTTGGCTCGCTCCTTCCCATGGTCGATGCTCTTCGGGGTTACGCTTCAACGTTGGGAGCTCGCCCGTATTCAATGACGGTCGTTCAAAGTGTGGGGGGAGGGGATTACCTTTTCGATCCCGACGCTCCGATAACCTCAACATCAACAACAATTTCTTGTAATTCCTTTGCTCCTCATATTGTTAATACTTCTTCTAAGTTTGCAATGAGTGATAAGAACACAAGAGAAATGTATTGGAAGGTAGTCCTTACTCCTAAGTTCGATGGAGGCGGATTTGAGTTACCAGAAAATACAAATAACTCAAGCTGTCAATACATAATCAAGGGTCCTAATCTTTGCTCAACTGGTATCGTTTGCTCTCTTGTTTCTTGCGAACAAACAGCCACAAAAGTAACTTTGATTCTGCGATCTTCTGGAAAGCAAGCGCCATGATTGTTAATGTAAATACTGCTAGAGTTAGAGCTAGAATGAGAACATTAACGAACGGCGTTGAGAACGTTGCTTCTGAAATGATTTCAACATTGGCAGAAGTGCAACAAACAAATGCTAAGTCTTCCAAGCTTTTCAAAACCCATTCGCCTAATGGTGGTTTGCGAGCGAATATTATCATCGAGAAAATGGAGCGATTTACCTCAACGGTAAAAGCAAATAAGTTTTATGCTGTCTATGTAGAAAAAGGAAATGGCAAGCCTGGTGATTATATTTATCCAGTAAGAGCCAAAGCTTTGAGGTTCGTAATTAATGGAGAGTTGGTTTTTAGAAAGCGTGTTAAAACTTCTGCTCCTCGTCCATTTATGGGAACAGCATTTGAACTTACAAAACGATTCGCTCCTTCTTATCTAAACTCTAGACTATCAAGATTCGTAAAGGATGGAACATGAACGATCTGTTAAATATTGGATTGCTTAGTTATCCATTTGAAAATAAACTTCCTGGTGTTAGCTTTCTAAAACACAACGATCCTGGCTTATATGGTTTTGTTCGTTTCCTAGAAGCGATAGCAACGTCTCTTGTTCTTCCTAATTACATTGCTAACTTAGATTTGTTAGAGTCCAAAAGCTTGTTAGGTGATTTAGCATTAGCCGATGGTTATCGTTTCTTTCAAAGTGTTATTCCTTATAGCTTGTCTGATTCGTTTGATGTAACCAAGCAAGCCTTTCCGTTCCTTAATATCGAAAAGACAGGCTCAGCAGTTGTTTATAACAGATACGGAAAACAAGTTGTTCGTTCATCGTTGGTAGCAAACGCTGTTCTTGCTCCGATGGATGTTAGACAATTCGCTGTTCTTAACCATACTCTAGACCATATCGCAAAGTCGATTAACTCTGTTATTTTAATTGGTGAGTTTTCAGACTTTGACGGAATAACAAATTCAACAGGAATTGACTTAATTACATTAGGTCGATCTGATTTTGGAAGCTTTAGACTAAGCGATAAAGCAAACGTGTTTATGCCGTGTTGCTCAATGACCTTTGAAATGGACGAGGTGATATCGTTCTCATCAACAAACACGTCAGAAATTCCTGGTGTGATAAAAACCGCTTATCAATTATCTAGTATCTTAGATGACGACTTAAAACTATTCGACCAGCATGTCGATTTAAATGGATAAAATGAACAAAATTACGATACAAGTTGTTACCTCAGATTCGGCGCATGTTGTTGATTTTGAAGCTATGAATGTTGGCGTTAGACGATTTATAAACAGAACTTATGTTAATGGTGTTTGGGTCAAAGATTCAGAACCATCAACTGTTTTTAAAACCCCCGATATTCTAAGAGCTATTGAGTGCAAAGATCTATTAATCTTTGTTGCTCCTAAACAAACAGAGAAAAACATAAAGGAATAAAATGGCTATATTAGATCCGTCAAACGCAACTCCGAAACTTGCTATTAATGTAAGTTTCCAAAAAGGTCCGTCTTCAAGTGGTAGCTCTGATTATTCTATTCTATTAATCGGAAATAAATTAAGCTCAGGAACAGGGACCGATGCAACTCTTTATGGTCCTCAAGATATGAGTTCTGATAGCGATGCGGCTGGTTTATTTGGGCGCGGAAGCGAATTAGCTCTTATGGTCAAAGACTGTTTAGCTAAAAACAAAAAATCAACTGTCTATGCAATGAGCGTTGCTGAGGGTGTTTCTTCTACTGTCGCAACTGGTACAATTACCTTTACTTCTGCTGCTACTTCTAACGCTACTGTTACTGTTTGGGTTGGTTCAAAAACAGTAAGCTTTGGTGTTGTATCAGGTGACGCAATTGCTGTTCAAGCCGCTGCTTGTGCTGCTGCTATCACTGCTAATGTTGATTTACCTGTTACAGCTTCAGCTTCTCTAGGTGTTTGCACAGTAACATCTAAAAATAAAGGTCTAAGATCAAATCTTATAAAGATTTCAGCCAAAGCTTCTAATAGCTATGGCACCACGATTAGCCCTTTAACAATGACCGCGCTAACAGGTGGAACTGTTCAGGATTCACTAGCCGCCGCTTTAGCTGTGATTGTTGGACAGCGTTTTTACTCAATCGTTGTTGCTCAGGATGACGCTACTAACTTAGGCTTGCTAAAAACTCATATCGCTAGCTTAGAAGATCCAATGATTGGACTTCGCCAGCGTGGTTTTTGTGCTAGCGTTGATACCGCTGGTAACGCAACTACTGTTGCTATCGGTCTTGATGACGAAAGACTTTGCCTTGTTTGGCAAGGTGGAAGCGATTGCTTACCGCGTGAATTAGCTGTTGATGTTGCTTCACAGATTTGTCTTGCTGAAATCGGAGATATTCCTGTTTGTAACTTTAATGGTCTTCAGCTAAGTCTTCCTGTTCCGCGTTCAAAAACCAAACCCACACCCGCACAAATCAAAGCTGCTTTAAACAATGGCATTTCCCCTATTGATTGTGATGTTGTTTGGTAAATGTTTTCTAGTAAAGGCAATTACCACTAGATCGACAAATGGTCTCGGAGCTTCTGATTATCGAGTTCGTGATCTTCACAAAGTATTTATCTGTGATAAACTAGCTGATGATCTTGCTGCTAGATATTATGATTTCTTCCAAGGTAAAAACGTAGCGGACGATCCCCTTCCTAATCAGCCCCCCGTTCCTGGTGCCGTTTGCCCGCGAGACGTTAAGGCTATGATTTTCTCTGTGCTCGATACTTACTCAGCTCGTGGATTAATTGAGCAGGTGCAAGCATCAAAAGACCAGCTAGTTGTTACTCGCCCTTCTGGCAGCAACGCTCTAGAGGTTACACTTAATGTTGATGTTATCAACGTTCTTGATCAAGTTTCCATTCAACAGAATCAGGTAGGATAATATGGCTAGCGAATTTAAAAAGTATTCTAACGTAACAGTTGCTATCAATGGAACTTTAAGCGCTCAAGCGACTTCCATTCAATTAACCCTTTCCTCAAATGATCAAATGGTCAAAACGATTCTTCTTGGAATGGCTGGTTCCACTGAGGGTGCTAAGACTTGTGAATATTCAATCGACTTTGTTATTCCCAGTTCTGGTTTCGAGGTTAATTTCTCAAAGCTATTAGCTGTTTCTGAGACTGTTAGTCTTGAGTTTAGAGTTGGTGGTAACGTATGTGTTCTTACGGACGCCGTTATCCAAAGCTCACAACTTAGCTATGCTGTTGATGGAATAACCAGTCTTTCCATTAGCGGGTTCTCAAGCTTTAGTCAATTCGATTAAGTTCATAATCGAATTTAAAGCTTATATTCTTGCATGTTAATGCGAGGCGAAAAGAGAAAGTCTCCTTCTCTGATTAGCTTCGCATTAACTTTGTGGAGACAAAATGAACCAATCAAACCTAAGCGACGAAGAATTATTTTCACTATACATTGAAGAGCAGAAGTATTCAGAAGTAGTAGAGCTTCCTAGAAAACCAGGCAAAACTATTATGAAAGCCGAGGTTTTTGAGCTAAAAGAATCTCAAGCAAAAGAAGCAAAGGTCTCTGCTATGAAACGTGTTGCTAACGATCTCGGAGTTCCTATCACTTCTATTGATGAAAATAACAGCCTTTATGTTTCTGAGCTTTACAAGGAATGTGTTGTTCGTACATTTTATTATGTGAATTCAAAGCAAAGAATGTTTAGCGACCATGCTAGGCTTAGTGAGTATTTTTCATCTGACGATATTTACATGATGTATTTATCTTATGCAAATGCTCAAGCTAATGCTAGCAAAGTATTTTCTGTTACCTCGACTAGCGACGATGGAGACGGAAGCGTTTTTGAAAAGCTAAAGAATGGAGCGTTAGAACCTAAGCATTTTTTAGAACAATCTTCGCCGGTGAGTATCTTAACCCTGTTGAATATTTTTCTAGACCATATGAAGAAATTAGCGAACGACAACTCCTCGCTTACTTATCAGCTATCTGCGCTCACAAACAAAACAACTCAATCGACAAGCTTAGTAACTTTAAATACGAGCGAAAGCTCGAAGTAATAAAACCATTGGAAAAGTCAAGCGAAACATTTGCTAAACTTTACGAGCTTTACAACAAAGGTTAAAAATGGCTGATGCACAAGAAAATGTAGTTGTAAGATTCATGGCTGTTGATGTTGATAAAGTAAAAGCTAGCTTTGCTACCGTGGAAGATTTATGCGCAAAGCTAGAGAACAGAGTTGCTAAACTTGTTAAAACATCATCAACAGCCGCTTCTAGTTCCACTAAGAGCGTTGAAACAAGTTCAAAGGAATTGGAAAAGAGCTTAGATAAAGCCACTAGGGTTGTTGATAAATCTGCTAGAGAACAAGTCAAGGCTGTTGAGAAAGCCGAACGAGATAAGCAAAAGGCGTTTGAGAAAACTCAAAAAGTACAAGAGAAAATAAACGCCGCGATTGTAAAGAATGCTCAACGAGCAGGCAATGAAGAAGCAAAAGCGATTAAGAAAGTAAATGATGAACGAATAAAAGCAGAACAAAAAGCAGCTGCTAACGTTTCTAAATCAAGACGTTCGTTAATTGGTGACACTGGTTCTCATGCAATGGGAACGGCTGGTAGGGTTTTAGGAGCAGCTGGTAAAATAATCGGAGCTGGTTTAGCTGTTGGTGGAGGTTTTTCAGCTGTTGATTCTGTTCGTTCTGGAATGGCTGCTGATTTGTCCGCTCGTCAAATGAGCAACGATTCTACCGATGGACAAGGAAAGGGAAGATTATCTGTTACTGATATTAGAGCGCGTTCAGCTTTAGCATCAAAAGCTTCTGGTAGGTCCGAAGAAGATATTATTGCCGGAATGAGAACAGTACAGGCTAAGAATGGTAATTCGCAAGTAGCTCTTGATTCCATGGGAAGAATGGAAAATGGAAAACTAGTAGGCGGATTAGATGAGTTTGCTAACTCTTCTGGTGTCGATATTCAAACAGCAGCGGATTTGTATGGTAACATTAGCGCTTCTCAAAAAGGTTGGGACCATAAGAAGATTATGGGAAGCATGAGAGCGATTCATGGTGCTTCTAAACAAGGAACAGTTGAGGCGGGTGCAATGGCAACGCAAGGCGCTAAATTATTTGCTTTGAGCGATTCCATGGGAGGATCTGCTGAAGATAACATGTCTTATCTAGCCGGAATGTTAGAACAAACGGCTGTTTCTACTGGCGGTGACGCGGCTTCAGCTAGTACGGATAGTAAAGATTTCTTTGAACATATGTTTAAGAACAAGGCAAAAATGGATCCTCGTGTCAAGTTGCGAGATTCAGAAGGAAATAAATTAAGTGCTTCTCAAATAAGAAGAAACTTTCATGAGGTTTATGCTGGCAGAGAAGATGAAGCAATGAAAGTTGTTGGTGTTCAAGGTGGAGTTGCCTATCAAGCTGCTGAGAATATCAGAAAACAAGGTTCTAAAGCTTATAGAGAAAGAAAGATAGCTGAACTTGGGGACGTTGCCGGTAAGAAGTTTTTATCTAGTACAGGTGGTAAAAAAGAAGAAGCTGCTGCTGGCATGAAAGCTTTTGATGATGAGCAGAAAAAATATCAAGATGCAATCGTTAGTGAAGGCGAGCAACGAAAGAACGCGGCGCTAGTTATGGAATCAACAACCAAGCGATTGGATGTTGCTATGAACAACATTAAACTAATCGTTGGCGAAAAGATGGTTCCGGCATTTGAAAAGATGTTGCCCGAACTAGAAAAGATGATTCCTACAATTGGAAAACTTGTTTCCAATATCGCTTCCGTAGCAAATTGGATTGCTGAAAATCCCTTTAAAGCTGCTATCGTTGCTTGCGGTGCTCTAATGTTAAAATCACTAGGCGAGGCTTTTGCTGTCTCTAAGATTAAGTCATTGTTAAGTGGTGGTGCTGGTGGAGGAGTTACGGGAACCCCTGGTGCTGGTGGCGCTGGTGGTGGTGTTCTTGCTGGTGGATTAGCAATTGTTGCGGGTGCGGCTGTTATAGGAATGGCAGCGGGAGAAGGTATTAATGACGGTACCAAAAAAGTTGTTGATGCTAATAACACTGCCAGAAATGCCTCGCTAGAAAACTCTTCACTTGAGTCTCGTGTTAAAAACGGGACAGCAACACCAGAAGAAGTCGCTAAGTTTAAGAAAAATCTACAAGCAATGAAGTCTGAACAAGGAAAAGGTGTAACCGATGACCTTGGTTCTGGTTTTATGTCCGGGGCAACAGCTGGTATTAATAATCTAATTGATGGAAAGGTAACGGTTGGAAACGTCGCTTCCGTTCTTCCTCAAGTGGCTTTAATAAGGGGCGTTGTGCAAGGTGTTCAAGAAGCTGTTACTGGTAGTACGGTTAGAGGAAATTCAAAAGACATTGACGCGTCTATAAAGAGCGGTGAAACAGCATTGTTATCTTCTCAGGATAAAATGGTATCTTCTCTTGATAGAGTCGCGCAAATACTAGAAACCTCTATAGGTGCGGGGAAAAATACCGATGGTGTTCCACCAATGTTAGCTAGGGAATAAAACATGAGCAAACCAAATACATTTGATTTTTTCCAAGAAGCAAGTTTAGGTGGAGTGGCTTTTCCCATGTCAAGTTGTTCTGTTAATTTTAGTCAAGGAACGGCTGAACATAAAATATTAGACAAAGATGGTAGCTTCTTTGAAATGACCGGAAGCGAGCCTGTTAGTTTTTCAATTAGTGTTCCTGCTTTTGATACTATTAGATCGGGACCAAATGAATCATGGAAACAAGGAACTGTCTTTTCAATCGTTCTTCCTAAGATAAGAAAACTATACAGAGAGAAAAAAGATATTGTTTTCTCTCACCCTTACCTTGGTGATTTTAATGTGTTGATAACAGAAATGAGCGAGAGTCTTACCCCTGATATCCGTTCTGGTGTAGAGGTTTCAATCACATTAAAAGAGCAAACACAATTGGACAGCGTTGTTAATTCACTTGATAACTTTTCTCTTTCTGGTTTGGAAAGTTATTTCAATGTAATCAACTCTATTATTGCGAACATTCCAGAAGTTGATTATCCGCTTCCTAAAAAGTATTGTGCAAGTTTGGGCGATAGCATTCGAGCGGTTCAAGGTGTTGCTGATAAAGCAGAGTTCCTTACTCAAAAAGGCTCTATCATGTTGGATAGAATAAAGGAAAACTGTGATAGTCTTCACGACTCTGTTGTTAGAATAAACAACGTGACCTTTGCTCCTGTTCTTACAAAGATAAATCAATTACGATTAAGCTCGTCAAAGACAAAGAAAAAGATTGTTACCAAAAGCGATAAGCGAATCAAAACAAAAACAATCCTAGTTCCCTCAACGATGTTGTATCTTTCAAAAGACTTAAAAACATCTATGAGTGATATGATTCGTTTGAATATTGGATTAGTTGGAAATAAAATAATTCCAGCCAATACTCAGGTAACTTACTATGGTTGATAAGGTAGAGTTAGAAATTAAGATTGGTGACTTTGTGTTGTCAAACATTGATGACTTTTCAATGAGCGATGATTTTGGAGCTGCTGCTGTTAGTTGTGACTTTTGTGTTGTTACGAATCTAACAGATTATGCAAAGTACATTGACACTAGTAAATTGGTCACTGTCTATTTCGACGGAATCATAAGATTTACAGGAGCAATTGATAAAACAAGTATCACTTCTTCTGATTCTGGTATGCGTTGGCGTTTTAATTGTAGAGATTTAGTTGCTCAATTGGCGGACCATTACATGGATCCCACAACCAAGATGAGTAAAGACGATACGATTATTTCAGCTGTCAAGAAAGCATTAGACTCAGCTGGTTTTAAATTTGATATTGAAGAAGACGATGCTAATGAGGCTAACATTATTACTGGAAAGAAAATAGGTTATCGTCAAAGAGCAAAGACATTTAGAGGTAAAATAAAAGAAGCGAAAAAGTCAATCGAAAAAGATTTAAAAGCACAAGAAGGGGAAGGGTGCTTTAAATATATTGATAGGATTTGTAAGAATGATGGTTTGATTTGTTGGTCAAATGCCGCTGGTAACAAGTTGTTTATCTCAACTCCTACCTTCGATCAAGAGCCATTATATTTGTTCGTGAGAAAGATGGATGGACAAGGAAATAATTTAAAACAAGTTGATGTTAGTGTTGATTTTGCTAGCCAACCTGCTTTTATTCTTGGAGAAGCAACCTTTACACCAAGTGCAAAACCTTCAAACGAAGCGGGAACACCAGCGCCAGGATCTCCACAAAAGGTTCCTTCTAAAAGTGTTACCAACAAAGTTATTTGCGTAAATGAATTTGCTGGTTACAAACGAGAAAATGGAAAGATAATAGAATATCTTGATAGCGTTGCAAGGGTTATTGCTAGCAAGAAATCAAACGGCGCAAATGTATTAGAGTCAAACGTTGAGCTTGGTAATAGCGTTAGTGGTGTATTGTTTAGAAAGAACGCTTGGAATGCACGAGCTGTTTATTACAAAGACAGTTCTTGTCAAACAGAAGATCAATTGATTTACTCAGTTAAAAGAAAAATGGCAGAAGCTCAGAGCAAATTCTTTTCATATGAATGTTCTGTTGCTGGATTTAAAAACAATGGAGCTTTCTTAGCTAACAACACAGTGGGAACAATTGTTGATGAGCGTTTGGGTATTCGTGGGGATTATTGGGTAAAGGCTGTTAGGTTTTCTTATTCAAAAAGTTCTGGACAATCAACAACTGTTACGCTAGTTCCCAAATACTGCTACTCAATATAAGGCATGTTGATAGGAGACAAATATGATTAGACTTTATGATGTAATATCTTCATTCCGAGATAAGGCTACGAACATGTTAAATGTTAGCGTAGGCGACTTGCTTGGAAAAGAAGTTTCAATTGATAATGTTATTTCTGGTTTTGGTCCTTTTGGAATAGCTAGCATTCCAGAAGAATCAACGGCTGATTCAGCTTGTGAGGTTTTGGTTTCAGAGCAAGCAAACGAAAGTTATGCTATAGGCTTCAGAAGCTCAAAACTATTAACTGAAATAGGAAAACTGGTTCCTGGTGAATTGCTATTGTTCAATGCGTTTGGTTGCAAAATAGCTTTGAAGAAATCAGGAAGCATTACATTAATGACAAAGCTAGACGATGGTTCGATAAACCAATTCACAATAGGAAAAGCTGGTTTGCAATGGCTTTGCCCGTGGGGTTCAATAAATTTTGATAAAGATGGTTTTAGAGTTCGCCACGGAAATGCAAGCTTTATTCTTGGACAAATCGGGGGAATATCTGTTCCCGGTTTTTCTGTTGATAATTACTGTTCTATTTCTTGCGACTCAATAACATTAAATGGAAAATGTAATTTAGGTGAGAGCGCTTCTGGAATCTATGCGCCTTGTGCTTTCGTTATAACACCAACCGTTGCTGGTGCCCCTGTTGTTCCTCCTATTGGTGGAACGGCAACTTCTTCCGTTTATGTAGCGACTGGAATATAATATGAGTGATTGTATCGATATCCCCGATTTACCTTTGTTTCCGTTTCCTGATGGTTTAAGCATTCCAACATTACCAACGATATCATTTGGAGATATCGAGGCGTGTTGCATTATTCTTGTGCCTAAGATTGAATTAAAGATACCTCTAGCCTTGCCTTCTGCAATACAAATAGGACTAGCAGCCTTAGTTGATAAACAAATAAAGCTGCTAGAGGCGTATTACGCTTATCGGGATTTGCTACCAACGTGTCCGATGGAATAAGATTAACGAGATTTGAAGTTGATAATTCTTGAAACAGTGGGTTGTGTAATATCAATAAGAGCTGCTATCTCGTACTGAGTAAAGCTTTTGCTTTTGTACATTGCACGGATTAGAGTTACTTCGTTATCTTTGATTGTGCAATGACCGTTTTTCTCTCCTGAAATCTTGTAACCTATTCCTTTGAGACCTTGCCCGCCATCATTGATGTTTAGTACGGTTGATTTGGAGTTTCTAAAAGCGCTGATTAATTTGGTTTCTGCTGATTCGGCTTCTGCTCGTGTAGCAAAACGAGCAACTTCTTCAATGTGCAAATAAGAATCAGGAGTTGTTGATATTTCCTGGTAAAGAGGATGGCTTGAGGTTTTCTTTGAGTTAGCAGCGCTTTTGTGAGCAGAGAAACGCTGTTGTAAAGTAAGACCAGTAACACCAACATAGATGGAATTAGTAAAGTTGTTGGTAATTACATAAGTTGAGAAAGTTTTCTTAGTCGATTTGATCATTTTGTTTTCCAATTGTTTAAAGTGTTTGGTCTTATTAGCATTAGACCTACATACTTATATGTTGTTATGCATACTTTCATGGAAAATATTTAAACTAATTTCTTGACATGTAGAAATGAGCACTATTTTTCTTGGAGCGGGACTAAGTTCGGCTGGTTTTTCATCGGCTGGATATGGTCAAGTTGTAACAAGTGATAGTTTTGTTGTGCAAAAAGTAACAGCTAACACGATCGATCCTGATTCAAAGGATTTTGTGTTAGGAGAAAAAGGTTTTGAGCAAATTGATAGCCTAACAAGTCTTGTCTATCTTAGGTTAGCAACTGTGATTGGAAGTTCTGGCGATTTTAATCTGGGAAATTCAATCGGCGAAATGAAAACCTTTGGCACGAATTCAAAGTTTGTAGTGGAAAACAAAATAATTAACTGTCTAAAAGACTTGAGTGATTTGATTGTTGTTGATGATATCAATGTTAGCTTTGTTGGTCAGAGCATGAGCGTTCAGATTGACTTTACGAACATTGAGAACAACACAAGTGGGAGAATAAATCTATGAGCGTTCCTAATCCTGATGAAATTCTATTTAACTTGCTTTCTGATTTGGAAGCAGGGTTTGCTAAAATAGGAAGCGAGGTTCCTTTAAATCCAGGATCTCAGCTTTATGTTATTGCAAATGCATTTTCTAATTCTCTTGCTTCAGCATTTGCTAATCAGCAAGTATTGTTTGACAACGCCTTCGTTGAAAGCGCTACGGGAGAAGACCTAGACCGTCACCTCGTTTCATATGGGTTGAGCAGAAGGGGAGCGGTAGCCGCTCTAGGTAGCTTCGTTCTCACCAGCGCGTTCCCGACCAACGTTGCGAACGGTACGGAGCTCATTGCGTCATCGTCCGGGGAGATTTTTCAGGTGGTCAATCCCGGGGTGAAAGCAAACGGCGATCGGATTTCGATCGTTGCCAAGAATCCCGGACCGGGGGGCAACCTTAAGGAAGGGACGATCCTCAAGTGGAGCACTGTTCCCGCTGGTGTTGCTCCTTCTGTAACGCTCGTTACGCCCTGTTCAGGTGGTGCGCCGAGTGAGACCGATGCGCTTTGTAGAGAGCGTTTAAAACAAGTATTAGGGAACTCTCCTTCTGGTGAGAATTGGGCAGAGATAGCTAAACAGTCTGAGAGTTTTTCAGATCTTGTTCAAAAGGCTTTTGTCTATCCTTGTTATTCTGGTCCTTCTACGTGCTTAATATCTCTTATTAGCTCTCCTAATCTTGTTACCAAATCTCGCGTATTAGACTCATCAACTTTAAATTCTTTACAAAATGCAATAGCTTCAAGTGTTTTGGTTGGAAATGATGTTGTTGTTAGAAGTGTTGAGGATGTTGGTGTTGATATTGGGTTTATTCTTGATGCTCCTGTTTATCCCTCAAAGGTTGGGTTTGTTGATATCAATCCATATCCTGTTGTTGCAACTGGTGAGAGCGTTTGTAAAGTAACTTCCGTAATCTCTCCTACTTCAATTGTTGTTAAGTCAAAGACTGGTTCTAGTCCGGTTAATCTTTTGACTTCGGTTTCTTGGATTGACTCAACCTTTGTTGTTCGAACAGCTGTTGTTGTTTCAAGCTCGATTGTTGGCGACCTCCATACTTTGGTTTTAGATAGTCCATTTACAGGAGTCGCAATAAACGATGTTATCTTTCCATCGCTTGTGAATTGCGATAAGTATCTAGCCTCTGTATTAGATTGGTTCTCAACTGTTGGTCCGGGTGAGGTTACTTCAAGCGTTCTTCGCGCATTAAGAAAACCGTTGCCTAGCAATAGTTTTCCATCTTCTATTGATGGTTCTCTATTAAAGAAGCTAGTTGAGAATCATGTTGAGATAAAGCAAGCGGATTATTGCTTTAGAAGCTCAACTACTCCTAGCCTTCCTTTACTAATAAACAATCCACCTAAAATATTCATCCCTAGAAAACTAAGCTTTTACCCTAAGAAGGATTAATCTATGCAAATTCCCGACGTAATAACTTATGACTTTTTAGGTGGAGACCGTGTTGATAGATATCCTCTTTCAAATCCAACAACTGATTTCTCTTCTGAACAATTAAACACTGCCCTTTGTGGTGTTTCTATGATGAGCCGAACGGCTGTGAAAGCGCGAGCTGTTGTTAGCATTCAAGCTGTTCCTGTATTGAGTAGCTATGAAAGTGTTTGGAAAGCAAAAACACCTAGTCTTCCTGTTGTTTCTAGAATAGGAACGGGACAGATTTCTCTAACATTTCCTGTCTCTGTATTGGATGAGAGAAGTGTTAGTCATGATTTGAATTTAAAGTTTGGCAACGCAAATATCGTTTCAAATGGTGTTGGAATAATAACTGTTAGCGTTTCTGCTAATGTTGTTACTGTTTCTTCTTACTCGCTAGCTGGTTCTCTTTCTGATTTAAGCAATGTTGTTGTTTGTGTAGAGGTTAGCTAAATGGTTTTTAGAACAGGCGATACTTCTCCTGAATATGCAATAGGCGAATCTATCCAAAACAATTTAGGCTCAGCTTTTTCTAGTGACCCTGAAACGTATATTGGAGTGATTTGTTGGGCATTCGGCAGGGCAATCAATGAGGTTTTTGAGGGTGCTGAGCGAATGAATAACCAATCCAGACCCTTAACGATGACATCTAGATTAGACATCATTGAAAAGTTTATTGGATTTACAAATTCAAAGGGAACAACAGATCAAGAGCGAAGAGAAAAGCTTGATCGACTATATTCTAGATTCGTCAATCCTCCTAGCGTTGGTAATATCACCGACTATCTAAAGTCTATATTGGACGATGTTTTCATAGGGGTTTATAAAATATCTCCTGATACTGAAATCAATGGGGTTGGAAATACTGTTGGGCGAATTCCAGGTGGATTAGTAAATGATGTTGTTGATATTCTTGATGGATCTTGGAGTTCTCCCTTGAGCTTTATTCCTGTTAGAGTATGGAATCCTAGAAACCATTACAATCAAGAGTCCTACAGCTTTGTTGATTTCTTTAAGAAATGCTTTTCTTGGAAAGAAGAGTTTGATTCTTATCTTCCTGCTGGTGTTGATTTTGACTTTTATTGTCATGTCGAAGATGGTTATGGAACTGTTAGCGGCGCACCTGGTTCGATTGAAATAACAGGTGTTGGCACTTACTTTATTACGGATGTAAGTCCAATGCTTCCTGGTGACGAGCTAGAAATTATTGCTGATAATGATGTTCGTTTAAATCTTATTGTTGATGAGGCTGTGAGTAACACGTTGCTAAGGGTTGTTGTTCCCCCCGGTTATGTTTTCACAAATGCAAAGTATATGCGGTGTGGAATATTTCTTGACACCGATGGAATCATAGACCTAGCAGCCTTTAACGAATAAAAACAAATTAATATGGAGATCTAAATGAGTTTAACGAAAATAAAGCCGGCTGGATTCACAGTAAAAGAGCGGCTCAAAAGTTTGGATTTAAATGCAATTGATGCAAACATTGAGAACGCTGTTGATAAGCGAGCTGGTCAAAGTGACACTGTTTTAAGTAATTTAGAATTTCAAGGCGACATTTATCTTACTGAAGATTCAAGTTTTACGATACAGCAGGAAGCCGTTGTTCTTCTTCCAATTGGAAATCCCGCTTCTACATTAAGCGTTAGAGACGGAGGAAACCTAACGATTTCAAGCGATGCAAACGTTATTGTAAATTCGAACGCAAACATAAATATGAATGGCACTTCCACCATGACGATTTATGAAAATGCAAATCTTACTGTTGCAAATGCTGGTGGTTTGAGTTTGAGTTTCGCAGGGGCATTAACTACCTCAACACCCGGGGCAATTAAGTTAGGTGGAGGTTCAACGGATTTTATTGCTTTGAACAACCCTAGAACAAGAGAGCATGTTTTCTTTCCTACTGTAGCGGGAGACTTCGATTTATCTGGAGTAACTCCTCGTTGGCGAAACGTAGGAATGCAATATCTTTCAAGCGATGGAATTGGAGCGGCTTTTTATTGTGAAATTCCTGTTCCTGATTACGCACAGGGCGCAACGATAAGTAATGTTTATGCTCAATATGTTAGTTCTCCTCATTCGCCTGGTGTTCCTGCTAGTTTATTCGTAAGAAGAATGCCTTATGGCTCAACTGCTATTGATGAACTAAACGCAAGTCCCGCAGATTTTGCGTATGCTTCTGGCTCTTCTCTCCAAACATTAAACTATACAACTTCTCAGTTTAATGTAATTGACACCTCAGCTTATCGATACTTTCTTTATGTTTTAGAAGAGTATGGTGCTAGCTCAAGTTTCGATCTTACTAAAATATACAACTTCAAAGTTAAATTCTCTAACATAACTAGTTTGAGATTCTAAGGAAAATATGCCTAATCCAAATGTTTATGTAAATTCAATTGACGCAACATCTGGTGTTAATGTTTCTTCCGGCTCAACAGCAAACATCGCTCTCATTGATGGTTCTGGCGTTGGTAGCTGGTCGTTAGAAGTTTGGTCAAGTTCTCCTGACGTTGATATCTCTGCTGTTCAATCAAGCATTGTTATCAATCAACTTGCGAAAACAGCTGTTGTTACTGTTCCTGCCATTGCTTCTGCTGTTTTAATAAAAAGCGTTGTAAATAATGGTGTTGATGTAAATGGAAAAGCTCAAAGCAGTTACACTAAATCCTTTGGTCTTTATGTTTTAGCAGCGAACGGAAATCGTTTGATTGCTGCAAATGAGTCAAGCGAAAGTTCAGCTACTCATGGTTGGATTAAAACACTTGATATTGCACTTGAAGCAATGGGAGCAGGGGGAGGCGGAAGTTTTACAGCAGGCGGAGATTTATCCGGAACTTCATCTTCACAAAACGTAATTAAAATTCAGAATGTTGGAATCACCTCAACTACGCCAACGTCAAGTCAGGCTTTAATATTCAATGGTACCAATTGGGCGCCAACAACCATACCAACACAAAATCCTAGCGTTGGTGGAGATTTGTCAGGAACAGCTTCTTCTGCAACTGTTGCTAAGATAAATGGCTCAACTGTTCCCGCTGGTGGAGCTTTGGTTACTGGTACTGTTCTTAGGGCAACTGGTGTTTCTGCTTTGGGATACGGCGCTTTGGATTTAGCTAACACAAATGCTGTAACTGGTGTTCTTCCTTCTGGTAATTTATTCCAGGCAACAACCGGAACATCTGGCGCTGTAAAACTTGCTGGTGATTTGGGCGGAACAGCAGCCTTACCAACCGTATTAAAAATAAACTCTGCGACCGTGCCTGTTGCCGGAGCGTTGGTTACGGGAACAATTTTAAGAGCGACTGGTGTATCCGCATTGGGATATGGAGCTTTGGACTTAGCCAATGCGAATGCCGTCACTGGTGTTCTCCCTTCTGCTAATTTATTCCAAGCGACTACCGGAACGAGCGGAGCTGTAAAGCTCGCTAAGAATCTTGGCGGAACTGCTGCGCTTCCTACTGTCGTTGACTTGACGATCACTTCCCAGGCAAATGGAAGCATGATTTACTTTAACGGTACAAATTGGGTAAATCTTCCTGCTGGTATAACGAATAAAGTATTAACCGCAAATGGCGCTGGCGCCCCTACATGGAATTCTATTGTTCAAGGAATGACAAATGTTCGTTCAAATGCCTTTTCAATTGACCAGGTTTCAGCAGGCACAAATGCAAAGTCTGAAATTTACCATGATTATTTTACCACAACTTCAAATACACAATACACTGCTAGAACAATAACAATTCCTGCTAGTAAAGCTGCTTTAGTAACTGTGAATTTATGGGGTACTGATGGTTACACAACTTATGGTGGAACAAAGCGAACTCTTCATTCTGTGAAGGCTGGTAAATATTATCGCGACTCAACAGGTGGAGTTATTCTTTCTGGTTTCTCAACGGTTCAAGATCTAACACCAGCATGGGGAGAGTCTCCCACAATAGATTTAAGTTTGGTTATTTCAACAAACGATATCTTAATAAAAGTAACTGGACAATCAACTTACAACGCTAAATGGTCAATGGAGACTTGCGTTAGATTCTTGGACGTATAATGTTCTTCTCATCAACTTTCTTAAACTGTCAAAAAAATGTATTCACGGTTGCTTTTTCTCCGGTGAGTTTGGGAACTTCAAAACTTCGTTTCTGGACTCGCCCTGAATCTCCATCTTGGACAACCTCCGCTCGATCTGTTTTAGAAACAGGAACGGGAGTTATTGGTTCAAAAGATGATGAATCCGGAAATGCATTCCATCTTATTCAAGCAACTTCTGGAATTCGACCAACGCGTAAAGCGAATGGCGGTTTTCTCTGCAATGCGACGGCATTATACACCAACGCTGCTATTGGAGCTTGGTCAGGGGATTTTGACGTTTGGGCAGTTGTTAAATACAACACCATGCAAAACGATTATCGTGTAATGGAAGTAAATTCAGATACAGGACTTGGTCTTTTGCAGGCAACACCCGATAAGGTAAGGTTTTCTGTAGCAAATAGCACAGCTCCTTATGGTTTAGCCTCTGCTACTGCTCTCTCTTCCATTCATATTTTGCATGGTTCAAGAGTAGGAACAACGGCAACCATACAAATTGATAGCGCTACGGCGGCAACTCAAACGGTTACGGGTTCTGCGATTGCAAATACTCCGCTTTATGTCGGTTTATCTTATTTGAGCGGAGTAGGGGCAAACGTTGATCATCATGAGATTGCGGTATGTGCGGGTCTTACTTCCGGCGAGCGTTCAAATATGAATACTTATTTCGCTAACAGATTAAGTTCTGGAATATATTATTAAGAATAGATAAAAAAAGAGGAAAAATGGATCCAATGATATTCAAAGTCTTAGCAAGTGTTTTCGGCTTAGCGATTGGTATCATTGGGTACTTTGTTAATAAGATGATAACAGATCAAAAGAAAGAGACGCAAGATATGAAAGAGTCCATCAAAGATATTGAAAAAGAAGTAAAAGAACTACAGATTCAATTAGCCTCTAACTCTTCTACGACTAGAGAAAAGTTAGAGTCAATATCCGAGAAACTTTGCGCTTTGGCTGGTATTAAAAAGAAGTAAAGGTTGTTAATTTAGCCTTAGAACAATCGCCATTATTTCGGATAGCTTAAGACCAAAGTCTTTTGCTAGCTGAGTCGTGGGAACACCAGCTCTGTCAAGTTCTGCGATTTGGATATCTCTAGAGTATTCTGGTGAATTTTTTCTAGCTTGAAGCTTTAACAGTCGCGTTTTCTCTTGTTCTGTTCTCTCCTGCCTGGTAGATCGAATCATAAATTTATCAATATCGCCAGGAATGCTAGGTTTTACTCTAAAAAAGACAAGATCTGAAATAGCAGAAACTCCAATATTAAACCTATCGGAGATATTTTGAATCGTAAATTCCATTATGTGATAATGAACGCGAATCGATATTATCTCTTCTGTTGATAGTAATGCTATTTTGTTATGCTTTCTCTGCGGTTTTCGCTTTTTGGCTTTCATGTTTTTCTTTTGTGGGGTCGAATAAATTAAAATAGCAATCAAGGTCATTGATTGCTAAGTTAATTCTTTTCAAGGAAGAAGGTCTATGGTCCTTCAATTTAATATGTCTTTATTGCTAGAAAATCTCAAGCCATATAAATAAAAAATCAACCTAATTGGAGTAGGTTGATTTTTCATGCTAATACAATGGACTTAAACAATTTCAAAACATCAAACGAAGAAAACAAGCGCTATCTAGGTCGCTCGTACTTAATATATAACACAGTGTTTAGCTTTAGTCAATTGTTTATTTAAATCAAATGTGTGAAATTCAATTAAATTCGCTATTGGGAAGATGTTTTACAAAAAGAAAAGAACCGATAGGGTTATTTATCGGTTCTTTTGGTGTGTTGTCTCAGTATTTAAGGAGGGATAATCAGTCCCTACCTTAATATATCGTTATTATTTTGATTTCTTGGAAAGTCTATAATTGAAAACACCATTTCCAAAATCACTATCTACTCTTACTTGTTTGGTAAATCCAATTGATTGTCTAACGCTGTCACCTATGTCCATTGCTTCGTCTTTTGTTTTCACACGAGCAAGAACAGTCCAATCACCATCAAAAGGAGGATACATGCAAGGGTCTTTAGCCCAATTTTGAAGGTTAAAATAACTATCCCATACATGTTTATCTAATGAAACGTTGGAATAGATATGCTCTGAGTTGTCGTTTTTACGAATGAATACACGGTTTTTATATTCACCAACGGTTCTTAGGCAAAGATAAATCGTGTATCCTGGATTTTTATCCGAGTCTCCGAAGCATTCCTCTACTTTAGCGGCGTAAATCATTTGTAAGTAATTCATTCTGATAATTCCTTTTCTGTTATGTTAATGTTATGGATGCCAGAAGATTCTCTAGCAATTTCAATTAGTTTAGGGTGCAATGGAGAGTTTGTTATAAATCCATCGTGGCAGAGAACGCCAACCCCTACACCATAGCTTGGGGCTGCTGCTACCATTGTCGATATGATTCTAACTTCCATCCCCTGCAAGATATGAGCGGCTAACTTTCTTTTCATTTGGTTTTCGCATCCATTAAATTGGGTTAGTTCAAGTTTCTTATCAGCCATATTGGTAATATATTTACCATAGATTGTTGTTTTTGCTTTGTGATCGCTCAACCATTTCTCGCTGACTATTATTTCTAGCCATTGGTCAAGAGAGGAGCGTAATGGTTTTATTGATTTACAAAACGCTTGCAAACAAGCGTCAAATTGATCTTCTGTGTGATTGGGATAAATAGATCTTAGTGCCTTACCGGCATCCTTGAATTGCATTTGACTCATTTTGGGAAATATTTCACCACCAAAAAGAGTTGAGTAAAAGAGAATTTTGAACATTCCCTTGTCATTGAAGCAATTTTGGATTGTTTTTCTAAAGCAATCGTCATTGATGTATGTTTCTAGCCATTCGCATTTGATGTTATCAGCGTTAAAACAATGAAGAAGACAAGCTGCTTGAGCAGAAACAAGATCATAATTATGATTTGTAAGGTTCTTTCCAGTTAGTATCCTTCCTCTGTACTTCGCTTCTAACTGTTGTGCTCCGCCATTCTCAAAAAGACGACCAGTTCTTGCTATTTTATAAGAAGAAACATAAGATCCTGTTTGACCCATTGATCTAATGTGAGAAATATTGTGTCTATTGCTTGTCTTTTGGTGTTTTATTTCTTCGTAGATAGCTAAAACTTCCTCATAATTGACATCTTGAGGGATTAATGATTCTACTGCTGATAGTAATAGTTTAGGTTGAGGGTGTTTGTTCTCATCAATTTTAGATGTAATTGGTTTGTAAAGTTTCCCAGTGTTAGAATCAACGATTTGCTCGTTTAAGTTATCATCGTAAGATAGAAAAGCGTCTATTATACTAGAATCCGCTGCAAATTCTCTACATTCATTGTCGAAAAAAGAGTGTTCTTGTATTTTGAACAGTCCAGATTCTTCTATTTCCTTGTATGTTTCGCTTGATTTGCCGTCAAAATGATCTTGAATAAAAGTAAAAGGAACAGGTGTAAATTCATTTCCAGACCTTAAACTAGAACAAATAACATGACCTAAAAACTTAGTTATTTTCTTGCTCCCCTGTTGCCTTAAGAAAGAAAAAGCACTTTTTGTGGTTGGTTTATGGGAAATATAAGACATATAGATAATACCTTTCGTGATTGCTTGGTAAGTTGTAACAAGGACCCCTGCTAAGGGTCCTTTTTTTTATTCTCTTATTAGTATTTCGGAATATTGTCTTGACTCATCGCAAGCTTGAGAAGGTCAATGGTTACTTGTGATACTGACATGCTTTGAGAGTCTGATATGTTCTTTATTTTCTGAAAAGTTTCCTCATCTAATCTAAAGATAATCGTTTTCGGTTTTGTTGCTTTTCTAGTTGAGCTCATGTTGTTTTCCTGTTCGTCAAGTGTTGTATTACAACTATATCATAAGATCGTGATATGCATAGGTCGAGATCTTTTTTTAGCAGGGCAGGGGAGGCGCCCGGCGCCCAACATGTATGCTCAAGAAGAGTGTATGTCTTTTATAGGTGAGAGTATAGGTAAGAGTATGAGTAAGATATTGTTTATTGTAGATAGTTACAAAAAAGTCAAAAAAAATACAGAATACAGATATGAGTATGAGTATATAAGATATCTATTAGTATCTACTTCTATTAATCTTCTTAGCTACTTCTTCTATACTTCTACTCTCTTCTTCTACCTGTCTAAACCTGTCTAGGGGTTAGTATGTCCATTTCCTAAATATTTAGTTTCACCAACCACCTTGTTTTACCTTACCAAACTCACTTTTGCTGTCCAAAAAAGATAGGTAGCACCAGACATTAAATCAACCTATAAACATCCTTCGTTCGTCCCTCCAAAATCCCCCGACCCGACCCCCAGCCCAACCCCAAACGCACAAATTAAATTATAATATCCAAGCATAACGTTATGCAATCCATCATCCCTAATTTCACAATCCCAACAAAGGAACAATTTCCAAAGATGACAAGAAAAAACATTCGTCTTGTTTATCAGTCCCTACAAAATCTAGGAATGGTAACAATCACAAACTCTTTTATGAGCTTAAAGACTTATCAAAACTTTCATGATCATCTTGTTAGAATAAAGCAAATTCAACCCAACCAATATTTTCAATGGGGACCTGCTCCTATCTCCATCCAAAATATCACAAACAACCATATTATCTTTCAAGGGTATAATTCCAAAGGTCAAACACTCCTCCTTACCCTCACCAATCTTTATTAACGCCCCTTTAAAGCGATTTTCATTCCTACTCCTATAGCTGAATCCACCAAACCCACCAAAGCCCCTTAAAAGCCAACTAAGGCGTTCTAATTAAACTTCACAAACAACGCATATCAACACATACTAATATGAACAGATTATGCGTAACAATAGACGAAACTTCTCTTTCCCAGCTAGAAGAACTTACTAACCAGTCTCAGATCAAAATATCAAAATCAGCAATGATTAGATTTGTTATTGAGCAGGCTTATAAACAATATCAAGAGTCTCTCAAAACAAAAGGTAAATAATGGACTTTATAAATCTTCTATTAAATATCAATGTTCTTCTTCATTTACTAGGAATAGCTTCAATTACTTATTTAGTTAGGACGATAGTAGAATATTTTATCCCCTCAGTGGTCTCTAAGAACTTTTACAAAAATCTCGCACTTCCCATTTTTCCTATAATCGTGTCTATAGCCTTTTTCAATGTACTTCCTATCGCTCTCCCATTCGATATCACTCAAACCCCGGCAAGGGTCCTTTACAGCCTAACAATAGGTCTTCTTTCTTCTCAGACCTATAGGATGATTCGTGCTCAGATAAAGGCTAAGTTTCCTTCTTCTGATTTGCCTGATATCCCAGATCTTTCTATTCAGGATCTTGAAAGGTTACATGAGGAAACTAATCCTAGTCCTAAATCAACTAACCCAACCCTACCAGATCCTCCTACTAAGAATCCTACCTAAGGGAATAATAGATAAAACAGTGTTAAATATTGATTGGTATTGAGTATTTAAGCGAATATTGCACCTTATAGCTATGCAAATTTTGCGTAGTAAGATGCGCTTTGTGCTCACAGTCCATAGTTTATCTATTAGAATATACACAATTCTAGTATAATAGCGTGTTTTTGCACTATTTGCCATTATTCTACTCATAAATAGCGTTGTTATGTTCATGATTTGCCAAAGAATAAGCGTTGTTATGTTCAAGATTTGTTCATAATTTAGCGTTTAGCCGTGTTTTCTCTTTCAAAATCCCTAAAATCATTCATAAAACCATAGCAAAATGCCCCACTCATTACCCCTTAGTAATCAATCATTATTTCATCTATTAGCTATTGACAATCTCAAATCAACATCTAATCAACCATCTTTATTATCGAATTTCAAGAAACCCGCATAAAACGCTTCTTTTACCCCCTAGAGAAAATAGAATTGTTGGTTAGGAATTAGGGTTAGTAATAGGCTAAAATAGGGTTCATGTTCGTATGCGAATACGTGGATGGTACGAAGGTTCCCTTTGCAACGGTCTGGACTAAATCACTATGTTCAGGTTTAGCGAAGGTTGTTTTCAAAAGTAGCGTTTGGTCAAGTATGTGTTATGATTGTTGTGTGTGGTTCTTGAAAACAATTCAAGTCGTTGTAATAATAGTAGTTGATTTTTGTTTTCAAATGATTGTTTTCAAATAAAATAGTCAAGATGATAGGTTTTTGATTGATTTATTTGAATACAAACATTTGTTTTCAATATTTATATGGTAATAAGTTTGTATTCAAATAGTACAACAGATCTCAAGAGGAAATAAATATGAATAGTTTCGATGATGATAATGATAATGATGGTGATATGTTTGGTTCTGATTTAACAGACTTTAATCCTAATCTTGATAAGGAGGAAATTGAAAACACACTAAAAGAAATACATGATAAAGCTTATACTGGCGAGGATAAGACTTTAGACAGTAAAGCTAAGGTTCGTAAGGAATATGACCGTCCGGTATCATTTAGGATAAAAGGTGATCTTGATAAGAAAATAGATGCTATGGTTTTGAATACAAAGAAATCAAGAACAGATGTTTTTAA
>Ga0208426_1000038_pt1 | contig 34118 bp, 22 predicted proteins | sample DEB19_08_DNA_6_FD_184524 | JGI IMG/M metagenome (GOLD analysis project Ga0208426, IMG submission 184524) | Aqueous microbial communities from the Delaware River and Bay under freshwater to marine salinity gradient to study organic matter... | ecosystem: Environmental > Aquatic > Marine > Coastal...
CAAGCATCAACACCTACTTCTACAATAAGACCGCGATTGATTCCAGCATCAACACCTACTTTTACAATAAGACCGCAATTGATTCAAGCATCAACACCTACTTCTACAATAAGACCGCGATTGATTCCAGCATCAACACCTACTTTTACAATAAGACCGCAATTGATTCAAGCATCAACACCTACTTCTACAATAAGACCGCGATTGATTCTAGTCTCAACGCCTACTTTTACAATAAGACCGCAATTGATTCCAGCATCAACGCCTACTTCTACAATAAGACCACGATTGATTCTAGTCTCAACACCTACTTTTACAATAAGACTGCAAGTAACTCTATATTCTTAGCAAAATCCGCATTTGATTCTAGTATGAGCACCTATTATTCTACTCGGGCAGCTACCGATTCCAGTATCAACTCAATCCTGAACTCTTATTCCACAAAAAATTACGTTGATGATAGATTCACTACATTGGTTGGTAGTATTTCAACGGATAAATTGGATACACTGGCCGAAATCGCAACCGCTCTACAAGGTGATGCCAGTTTTGGATTCAATTTATATCAACGCATAGATTCAGCAGATTCTAGTATTAATAATATCCAAACCAGTTATGCTACCAATGCGTCTTTGTCCAGCTATGCTCTAACATCCTCTTTGTCCAGCTATGCTCTAACATCCTCTTTGTCCAACACCGATTCAAGTATCAATACGATTCGCACCAACTTCTCAAATTATGTCTCAAGCACGGATTCCAGTATTAATACCATTCGGACCAACTTCTCAAATTATGTTTCAAGTACGGATTCCAGTATTAATACCATTCGGACCACTTATGCCACCACGGCATCTTTGTCCGCCTATTTACAAGCCGGTTCAACGAATGATGTCTCACTGAACGGCAATGTCCAGCTTGGCGGCGGTTCAAGGTCGGTTGGAATCAATAAAATAGCAAACACTCTATACGCCCTTGATATAAGCGGTGACCTTGATGTAAATGGTAATTCCTATCTAGGAAATGGAGCAAACTTTATTGGTATAAATCGGCAAACGGCCACCGTAGCCCTTGATATCAGCGGCTCCACCAATATGAGCGGCAACTTGGCATTGACCAAGGCGGCCAGTGTCACGATGGGGTCATTTGACTTGTCCTCTGTCAATATGTCCGTCTTCAATGTCTCCGAAAAATATACAAATGTGACGTTGAGCGCCACGCCCACACTGGATTACAGCACAGGTGGAATATTTTATATGGCCGATGTGAATGCCGCGCTCACGACGATTAGTATCACGAATGTTCCGACCGCGTTGAATCGCAGCATAAGCATTACATTGATGCTCGCCCAGACTGGCGGCGCCGGTACCAATTGTTTCACAACTGGCACATTGAATGTGAATGGAACCTCTATCACATATTTGAAACCGGACGCCACTGCGCTTGCCGCGCCAGCAGCAGCGCGTTCCCTTATCATCAATCAGTTTATCATTGTTTGGACAAGTGCTACGCCAACGGTCATTGCGTATTTATCCAGCATGGGATAAAGTATGACCGAAAGTATGACCGAAAGTATGACCGAAAGAATTAAAGAAAGTATGATTTAACCATTTTTCATTATGTGTATAAATATATATATAATGAGGTCTCTGAATACTCTCAAAAGCAGGTCGATCAACAACGACATTCATTCAAATAACCGCGTAGCATTAGCACTGTACCAAACTGCCACAACGGGTGCCAGTTTAGGCGGCGGCGGAGGCGGCGGTGGCACTTCTAATGTAGATTTGACTGCCGTAACGACCGATATTGTGCCCACAACCAACGGAACCAAAAATATCGGCTCTTCTGGGAACCGGTTCGGGACCACATTTACGAATGATGTAAATCTGAACGGAAACATAATTCCGGTTGGAAATCTTGTTGCCCAGATTGGCGACCCGACTCATTGGTTTGGAAACATTTACGTGAATCACATCAGTTGCGGTGCCAATTCTATCTCGATTGGTACGTCAGTACTTTCATCTAGAACAGATGGTGGTATTTCTATACCATCCGGTACTACAATTGGCGGTGTTGCCCCTGGAACGATTGTTATCAAAGGCGCATTTGCGAATACGGGCTTATTGCCTACAACCAATGCCGTTGGCGACGGATATGTGATCGGCAGCAATCTGTGGGTTGCTTCCAAAATCAATTCTACATTGGCGGATGGATGGGTTGATGTAGGAGCATTTAGAGGTCCCCAAGGAGACCAAGGTATCCAGGGTATCCAAGGCATCCAGGGCAACCAAGGTATTCAGGGCGCTACAGGCGCAACAGGTGGTGCCGGTGCCATTGGCGCCACAGGACCTCAGGGACCCGCGGGTATATTAGACACAACCGGCGCCGTATTTTCGGGGACCATCACGATTCCTGACCTGGTCATTACCGGAAACTCCGTTTTTGGAAAATCCACTTTAGGAACACCTGCATATCGGGTGGATGTCAGCGGATCACTCAACGCCGCCTCTATTTATCAGAATGGTACCTTGCTCAGCTCCGTATATGCTACCACGAGTGCTTTGAACGACTATTATATCAAATCGGCCATTGATGGCAGCATAAATAATATTTTATCATCTTACGCAAACCGGAACAGCACCGATTCCAGCATCAATACCATCCGCACCAATTTCTCAAGTTATGTCTCCAGTACAGATTCCAGTGTGAATACCATCCGCACCAATTTCTCAAGTTATGTATCCAGTACAGATTCCAGTGTGAATACCATCCGCACCAACTTCTCAAGTTATGTCTCCAGTACAGATTCCAGTGTGAATACCATCCGCACCAACTTATCAAGTTATGTCTCCAGTACAGATTCCAGTGTGAATACCATCCGCACCAACTTATCAAGTTATGTCGCAAGTACGGATTCCAGTGTGAATACCATCCGCACCAACTTCTCAAGTTATGTCGCAAGTACGGATTCCAGTGTGAATACCATCCGCACCAACTTCTCAAGTTATGTCTCCAGTACAGATTCCAGTGTGAATACCATCAGCACCAACTTATCAAGTTATGTCTCCAGTACAGATTCCAGTGTGAATACCATCCGCACCAACTTATCAAGTTATGTCTCCAGTACAGATTCCAGTGTGAATACCATCCGCACCAATTTCTCAAGTTATGTCTCCAGTACAGATTCCAGTGTGAATACCATCCGCACCAATTTCTCAAGTTATGTCTCCAGTACAGATTCCAGTGTGAATACCATTCGCACCAATTTGTCCGGATACATTACATCCAATGATTCTAGTCTCAATGATATTCGTACCAGTATAAACCAATTAAGTAATACCGGTTCTATCCAGGACCCCAGTATTAACCAAATAATTTCGTATAATACAAATCAGGATTCTAGTATAAATACATTAAGAACCCGATTAAATGCTACGGATTCTAGTTTGAATGCGATTAGTGGAACATATGCGTCCGTTACTTATGTAGATGGCAGATTCACAACTTTAACCGGTGTCGCGCCATCACAACTAGACACATTAGCAGAAATCGCGAGTGCTTTACAAGGTGATGCGAGCTTTGGGTTCAATTTATATCAACGCGTAGAATCGTGCGATTCCAGTATTAATACCATTCGTACCACTTATGCCACAAATGCGTCTTTGTCCGACTACGCTCTCACGTCGGCTTTGTCCGACTACGCACTAACATCTTCACTGTCCGGCTATGCTGTAAAGTCCGTTGTGGATACTTCTCTGTCCAGCTACGCTCTTACGTCGTCTTTGTCTAACTATGCTGTAAAGTCTGTGGTGGATACTTCTCTGTCCAGCTACGCTCTCACGTCGTCTTTGTCTAACTATGCTGTAAAGTCTGTGGTGGATACTTCTCTGTCCAGCTACGCTCTCACGTCGTCTTTGTCCGACTACGCACTAACATCTTCACTGTCCGGCTATGCTGTAAAGTCCGTTGTGGATACTTCTCTGTCCAGCTACGCTCTTACGTCGTCTTTGTCCGGCTATGCTGTAAAGTCCGTTGTGGATACTTCTCTGTCCAGCTACGCTCTTACGTCGTCTTTGTCTAACTATGCTGTAAAGTCTGTGGTGGATACTTCTCTGTCCAGCTACGCTCTTACGTCGTCTTTGTCCGGCTATGCTGTAAAGTCTGTGGTGGATACTTCTCTGTCCAGCTACGCTCTTACGTCGTCTTTGTCTAACTATGCTGTAAAGTCTGTGGTGGATACTTCTCTGTCCAGCTACGCTCTTACGTCGTCTTTGTCCGGCTATGCCTCTCTCTCAACCGACATTTCATTCGCCGGAAATATCCAAATGGGCACATCAAGTGCAGTTTCCGTCGGAATCAACAAGGCGCCTTCCACCTTGTATGCCCTGGATGTAAGCGGTCCCACCTTTTTCTCTGGCAATGTGTCTATTGGAAAGCGACCCGCCGACATTAGTTATGCATATTTTGATATGTCCGCCGTGACAATGAACGTCTACAACATGTGCGAGAAGTTTTTTACAATGGCAACGCTCACAACTGTTATCCCGATTGTGTGTAATTACGCTTTGGGAAGTATATTTTATTTCCCATCATCTGCATCCTCGGTGATTACAAGCGTAAGCATTACGAACGTTCCGGTGGTCGCTGGCAGAAGCGTCACGGTCACGGTTATCATTGAAAATAGTACCAATACGGTGGTTTCCTATTTGAATCCGGCTACCTCTACTATTACAGTGAATGGTCAAGCAATCGTGTATAAAACCCAAGATGGCACGGCATTTGCCGCCCCCACTGCTCCGGGAACGGCTGTATACTGGCAAGTCGTACATCAATTCATTATGTTATTTACCAGTGCGACCTTGTCGGCCAATAATCCCCGCATCATTGGTTCAATCTCAACAATTAAATAAAATCTCCATATTATAATAATATGTCTCTCGTCGCTCTAAAACGAAAAACTGCCGCGATGCAAAATCTCAGCACTGGGCAAAAGGGGTTCTCCATTAACGGCACGCATCGTAGCCAAGGCTATGTCGGCCAGACCTCTCTGTCTCGGTCCTTAATAAATACGCCCCACGGCCAAACGGGCGCACCCGAGGGCCACGGCGGATGCTGTGGCAAGTTTCCCACGACGACCAATATCCGCGCTTCCGAAACATTTAGCTTGGAAAACGAAAATGTGGTGAAAAAATCCGTATTGAGTACCGCGGGTATGCTTTCCAACCGCAACCGATGGCTCAAACGGTCTGGTTCTACGAAGCTGACCAGCGGATGGACCAATGGCCAAGGCGACTACATCGCCTATTTGAAGAAGAAAGCGGCAAAATGCGACCCATCACAGACTGACAAATTGTTGGACAAGAAAGAGGTAAATTCCGTTGCGACAAACAAATGTACGACCACCCACATTACACGCAAAGATGGCGCACCGGTGTTCAACAAAACCACGGTGTGTACTTTCACCAAGCCGGTCAGCGACTATATGTCGGTATCTCAGGGCGAGCATTTGTTTGCGCTCCATGACAAATGTGCTGACCAAGATGATGTGTCGTTCAAAATTGTGTCAAATACGCGTCGTTCTCCTTTGATTGGATCATAGAATATGCGCCAATCATAGAATATGTACCATTCGTTATAGCGTCGCTTGTAAAGACCCCTTGTTTATAAATATTTATAAATACTTATAAATAACTCCGAGTTGCCGGAATCGAACCAGCGACAGTTTGATAACTTCATACTTCTACAGTCAAACGCTCTACCAACTGAGCTAAACTCGGTGTCCCATAAGGGTACCCGACATTAGTACTTTGTAAATGCTCCCTTTAGGTCGCATTTTCCAAACAGCTAAACTCGGGTATTGTGATTAATGTTACTTAATAAATAAATATACTCATTTTCTTTATATTCATTTTCGCAAAATGAATATCTATCCTTGGATCCGGGCAGCCATCGCATCTATGCCGGCTTTCCAGACTTCGGCATCGTTCCACGCACCATTGGCCTCTGTAAAACAATTGTGTATCCACGGATAAGCCTCGTCATTCGGCTCCGTTGTGCTATTCACAAAAAAAACATTGGCCTTCTGGAAATAGAGGGAAAACAATATTTTCAGCTGCTTGACCATTTGCGTAGGCCACCTACAAAGCACGATTATAGGTCGTGGGTCTGCCATAATAGCAAGGAACCGCTCTATACGCCTCTCATATTTGGCCTTTACCGTCTCATAATATTTCGGCCATTCGGGTGTGATACACTGGGTCCGTTCTTCGCCAATGTCGCCCTCTCCCACTTCTGTAAATGCGCACGGGGTGCCATCCGCAATATGGATGTGTGGATAATCGTGGGGGAACTGGAATCCATAGACGTCAACCAACCTAGAACGATTCTGGTTATAATAGAGGCCTGTATGATAACGCTGGAACCTCTCTTTAAAGCACGCGGACAAAGATTGGGGCGAGGACACCACCCAATCAAATGGCATCGCTTGTTCGCGCAGGCCCAGCTTTCGCAAAACGGCGGCGGGACTACAATCGTAGCCAAGGGTTACAATATTATATGGCGTGGTCATTATTGGGTATAAGACGAATAAAGTTTATATAATATTCGGGAAAACAATACATAAGCATTTTTATTCAAATCCGATTTTATTACACCATTAAATCTTCACCTGTATATATAATGAAACTAATTCACATATTTCAACGTGCCACTGACTTTGGAACATTTCGTTCGCGAGATAACTTTTTTTCATTTGCGTTAAAATGTTTGTTTTACATCATTCCAGCAATTATACTTGGTGATTATACTGACAGAACCGTAAAAAACAGTAAAACAAAGCGTGTATTGGGCAATGATACCATTTATTATATTTTACTACAAACATTCATAATTATATCAACCCTCTATTTAATTTTGTTATTCTTATCTGGTTATACAAGTGAGTTTCAACTGTCTCTTGCGGGTGGGTTTTTTATTGTTTTATATTTTGGGATACAAACGAACTATATGGATATGATAAAAGATTACACCATTGAAGATTAAAAACGGACTGTGGTCAGCGACGAAGTCGCCTCCCGAACCGTTTTCAATCTACAATGGAGCGATATCGGTAACGATTTGAAACAAAGCACACCTTCGGTGTGCGGTTTTTACAAGTTATAAAATCTTCACCGGTATATATTGCGGCTTTATAACCTCTGCTGGTTCTACATCCGCTGTTGTAGAGCTCGGCGCACATCCGCCTCTACATTCCGTATATGGATGCGCTCCCAGTATTCCGAGTCGTCTTCTTTTTGTTCTGCCAGTACCCAATTTATGTCGTGTGTATCCCCGATGACAAGAGAGGCTATCTTTGCGGCCCTCTCATAATGGAACGCCGATGTAGCAATATAAACGCCGTCGTAATCGGTCAAGTTCATCGCGCGGACTCGCAAGAAGTTCTCCGCGGTATTGGTCGCATTGGTGTCCAAGATGTAGTTCCATTCGGGGGTGCCGTAAGCGGGCTCTTTCGCCGAGATTCGCGCGGCCATTTGTTCGGCCTCTGATACAACATTGTTAGAGGCCGGTTTGATTCCACCGCTCAACAACCAATCCACTTGTGAATAATTGGTGGCCAATTCTACCGCAGCATTTATCCGCCCATTGAGCAAATGGGCGATGTGGCATCCGAGTAATATGATTAAAATGTGCATTTCGTAAGTTTTGTTTGTAATATGTATGATTTGATAATTATGATTTACAGATTCTTATGATTTATTTTTATAATTTACATATTCTTAAAGAAAAGATTTCAATTTTCTCGTACTTTGGTCGCGCCTCTCTTGATACGACTCAAATAAGAAATTGCGCCCATAATATATAATGAGCGGCCGACAAAAACGCGATGCTTTCGCCGTGATTCATTTCGGGGCGAATCCCATCTATTTAGAATTGGAGCTCTATTTCTTCAAAATGTTGCGCCAATATACGCGGAACGACATTGTGTATTTGTATTCGACGAATGACACTCCCGCGGCATTTGTGGATGCCGTGCGCCCTCTCGTGACCGAGGTCGTGCCTTACGATGACCGCGACATCACTTACGAGGTGTCTTTTAAAAGCGGGTATGCCAATTTCAACACTTTGCGAACGTGTAATTTCATTTTCGCATATACGCTGGAGAAATACAACAAAGTGTGTATCATAGAGTCCGATATGGTGATTATGAAGAATATAGACGCGATATTTGGTCTGAAAGCGCCGGCAGTGCTAACCTATTTGGTAGGCGACCGCAACGTCAAATACAACGACCGTGTAAAAAACGTTGAACAAGAGGTGCTGGAAAAATGCCACGATATGGGGCGAATCAATGGAGGCGTGATGTTGATACATCCGAGCGTCGCATTGTTTGAAGAATATAAATCCAAGATTGTGGATGTTGTACAGCGCGAGTGTAAATACCCGAACGAGACCTTGTTTGAATATGTGAACCGCGAGTATTATAATTTGCCGATTCAATACAATTTGTCGCATTATTTAGCGAAAGGACAGAAGCTCGCGGAGTATCGTCTGTCGCCGAGCGACATTGTGGTGTTTCATTTCAACGAGACCAAATACAAACACATTGATATCATTAAGAACCCAGTGGATGAAAATGGGGACAATTGGCTCCAGATTATAAAGCGTGAGAAGAAATATGAGGTGAAGAAGTTGCCGATATTACATTACAAGACGACCGTGTTTGACAAGTATCGGGCCGCTGTTGAGCCTATGATGATAGAGGCAGTAAAAAAAGAGGCTTCGTTGCCAAAAGAGGCTTCGTTGCCAAAAGAGGCTTCGTTGCCAAAAGAGGCTTCGTTGCCAAAAGAGGCTTCGTTGCCAAAAGAGGCTTCGTTGCCAAAAGAGGCTTCGTTGCCAAAAGATGAAATCAGAAAAGCCTCTCCGATTGCTCCTATTGCTTCGCTTACAAAAGATGAAATAATAGAGGCCTCTCCGATTGCTTCGCTTACAAACGATGAAATCCAACCTTTTGCTACGACTAATGCTACGACTAATGCTACGACTAATGCTTCGTCTAAGTCGGCTGCCTCTATAACAAAGGATAAAACTGCTAAGAAACTCAAGAAAACAAAATGTCCCAAAGGAACACGAAAGAACCGTAGAACAGGTGTTTGCGAACCAAAATCAGCGTCTCCGAAAACTTTTTCACCGAAAGCCTTGTCACCAACACCGTCGTTGTCCGCCTCTTTGGCCGCCGAACCTTTGGTCGCACAGCAATTGGCGGCGAAGCTTCTTGAAAGAAATCTTACAGAAAGAAATCTTTCGTCTGCGAAGCCTGTGGAAGCACCTTTACAAGACGCGAAAAAACCAAAGAAGTGTCCCAAAGGAACCAGGAAAAACCGTCGCACGGGTATTTGCGAACCTGTCAAATAAACCTGTCAAATAAATATATGCGCAACCCATATATTTATTGAATGGACAAACCTTCTGAAGACAAGTCTTCTGAATCGGTGAAAGACAAACACTCTTCTGTATTGGTGGAAGACAAACAGTCTTCTGTATTGGTGGAAGACAAACAGTCTTCTGTATTGGTGGAAGACAAACAGTCTTCTGTATCCGAAGCTTATTTGAAATCTTTAACCGAGATGGAGCGCATCGCTTACGACATTGCCAAATCCCATTTGGGCTCTCTTTTTACCCTAGAAAAGAGCAATCATTATTTGGAATGGTTATCCAAACATCATGGATGATGAAAACAAATCATAGAGGATGTATATTATGTCTATCAAAACAAAATAAATGTTATATTTCCTCTATTATATTTATAGAATGGTTAAACTTATTCTACTTGGACGTTGTTGCCGAATTACACACGACACCATTGATATTCAATTAAAAACCGAAACCTCCTTATTTGAATGGGTATGGAGCGATACAATGACTGAAATAAATAGTGTCATCCAACGATTAATTGACAACAAACCAATTGTTATTCATCGTGCGGATGGAAACGATTATATGGACGGCACAAATATTAAAACCAGCCATTATGTAAACACTGATTATGCCGAAATCGTGAATCGTCGTAGCAAGCGATTTATGAATGATATCGTGAACAACAACAAAATATTATTTGTGAGAGACGATGCGTTGTCCACGATAACAGAAGAAGAGGTCGCTAATTTTTGTGCGTTAATAACAACTATCAATCCGTTATTAACATTCAAACTATTGTTGCTGTCAAACAATGAAATTAATCATCCCAATGTGTATCATAAACTATACAATAAGCCTCTCTATAAGACATATATCAATGATTGTTTTGTGATTGAAGCTGGCGTGGAAAATAAAAACATCGGCGACCTAAGCGATGATGAGAAATAGCCAAAAAAACGAGTTCATGCGTCATAATAGGACGCCTCGTTTTTCTGGATGATGCGAATGAGAGTGTCAAACTCTTCCGGGTCCATCGTGTTACTACAAACCAGTGTCGGCGGTCCCGTGGTTCCAACGAAATGTTTGAACGGCGGATAAAACAACTTGTAATTCTTCACGAATCCCGTCAAATCGCATTCAATCCTCTCTTTTTCTCCTACAAATGTCCGGCTGATAGTCTTGCCAATAATTTGGTTGTCCGGGAAATAGTCAAAATCATGGATGATGATGATTTTCGCCTTGTCCAAAAAATAATCAAAACAACATTTGCGCGACATCCACGGCGACGAATCCAGGAAAACCGTTTCAAAATCGGTGAGCTGGTTGGCCTCTATGTGTTCAACCCATTTTTGCCCCGTTTCTACACAATCGGTGTTGTCAGCATTGACGTGTTGTAAGATGTGGTTCTCGGTGGCCATATGCGTATATTTGTTGAGCCATTCCAGGTTGGATTCCAGCGAGACCAGCTTGCGATAAGTGCCGCGAATCTGCTCGCGAATCATCACGGTGCTCCCATCCCCGCAACCGCATTCCAGAATGTTGCCCGTGGTGTTTTTCAGTACCTCTATAAAATACGGTTGGTGTGTGTAGAATCCGCGGACTAACATATGGGATTTTATGGGTGTTTATTAATATATTGTTTTTGTCATAGACAATATATTAATGGCGGCGGCGTTTGGTTCCACCTCCACCCCTGGCTTTGGTTTTGGTTACAGATTGTGATGTTCTTTTTGCCCTTTTTACGGATTTCGTTTTTGTTGGCGGTTCCTCTACGACAAATTGTTTTTCCATAATAAGTTGTTCTTCTTTTCCCTTCTTATACAGTTCTACGTGTTTCGGTTCAAAGCCATATCTTTGATATATTTCTATTAATTTATCACTTCCTTCTTTTGGTTGGTCATTCTCTTTTATTAATACCATCAATCGCACTTTTGGTTGGCCAAGTTGTTTGTTGACAATATCGTCAAATTTTTCCATCAATACTTTTACCGGTGATGGACCGCTGGTTCGGTTTTCTGTGAAATTGCGGCACAAGTCCGTGATATACACACCATCAATGCCAATTTGTATTGCCCCCGAGGCTTCATCTTCCGGAAACGCCGGGTCCCAAATAAATCCATACATATGTACGACGGGTCCGATATTGTATTTTTTGATAACGGCTTTTGTTATACCAAGACATGATTTGTTGGGTGCGTTTTTTTGCCGTCGTGCGGCGACTCGGGTTGCCACTTCCTCTAACAACTCTGGACCCAATGGAAAGTAATAGAAGTCGTAATTATATACCATTCCTATGGTGTCTTCGGTGCCGACCGTACCCGATTCCTTGGTGCCTTTTGGAAACATATATATTAGAGGCTTATAAAGATGCCGCTTTCAGATTCTTGAACATTTTGTACGAACTGATTTTCTCGGTATCCATCGGCGCGGATACTTGTACACCGGATACTTTTACAAGAGGCTTTTCCACAATTTGATGTGTCTCATGGAGTTGGTCAGAAGCTAAGAACAAGTTCTCCTCCTCTATTTCCAGGTCATCAAAGAAATCTGACATGTTGGTAATCGGTTTTGAACTAAATAACATCTCATTCGTCTGGGCGATGCTCTTCTTCGGTGGTTTTTGCGTAATATTGAACTCGCTGATTTTACCGAGACGCACATATTTGTTTGCAAACTCTAGAGGTTTTTCTTTGGGCTCTTTGGACTTAGTTACATGACCATTAGAGGCCCCCTTAACGGTACCTTTTGTCTCATTAACAGGTGCCTTAGTGGCAGCAGTTCGGTGCTCTTTCAGCGAATCAAACACATTGTCCGTGTTTGTCAGACTCTTGTCCACGAGTTTGGTGATGTCATTCACCTTCATCTTTTTGGACTTCATCGCCTCTTCCTCTTTTCTGAGAACAACAATCATTTTATTCTGAGGCCTCTCTATCATATCAATGTAGAAGTCTCGGCAGCGGTTCATGCTCACGTATTTCTTCGCTACATATTGGAGGATGTTGTAGGGGATGATTTGTGCGTCGCTGTAGTATTCAAACGAGAGCTTGTAGGGGTTATAGTAAAAGAGGACGTTGCCACGTTCGGTGGACTCATAGAGGATGCGCGTTTTCCAAAGGCGTTCGGTGTCGTTTTTCTCCTCGGCGAACAAGGTTTTGCGCGCGTCGTAATCATAGAGGTCCGCGACAATGTTTGTGTTGGCCTCTGTGTCTGTGGCCTCTTTGTAATGCTTGACGTACTTTTGGTATTTCTTGTCGTAATCCAGGGGTAGAACTTTCTTTATGGGCTTGATTTGACCCATTGCGTATTTTGTGTAGAATATCACGCTGATATAGAGGCGGTAAAAAAACGCATATACGAGCATTACGTAGAGATTCATTGTGTCGGATAATGTATTTGTTCAGTGTGTTTATATTTTTTTGAGATGAAGAGTTAGACGGCGAACTTATATGGCGAACTTAGAGGCCGCCCAAATCAATCATTAGACCCTTTGGTTTGTATCCTTGCTTTGGTCCTCCTGAAAGCGACTTACCCTTCATGGGCGAAGTCTCCTCTACAAGCATGGAGGGTCCCTTAGGCCCCGTAGGGGGCCCCTGTGGTACAAGCATCGTCCGCCGATATTCAAACAAATCCGCGATTTCCTTCTCCAAAAACGGCACTTCTATTATTTGATAGCTCCCATTGGCATTGTCCGGATGTAAGCACACCAAACAGAGGCCCACCACTTTGGCCCCATATTTGTCCTCTATTATGGTTTTGTACGTATTCAACTGGAGCGCATAGTGCCAGAAGTTCGTGTCCGGCAAATGGCGCACGCACGCCGTCGTCGCCGTGGATCCATACGTGTTTTCCTTGACGATTTCTTTACACCTCTTCCAGTCATAGATAAGCAAGGTGCCGTCAGGGTTCCGATAGACCATATCTACGGACCCGGCGATTTTCAGGTCTTCGTGGTAAATCATCCACTCTGTCCTATATGGGAGTAGGTGCGGATTTTCGTCCAAGAACTGGCGGAAGTAGGTGTATTCAATGCTGTCGTTGCTCACGGGGACCTGGTTGTAATAGCATTCAATGTCGTAGTGCATATTGGTGCCCGACGAAGAGGCCCCGTCGCGATTGGCATTCCACATCGCCTCTATTTGTTCGGCGGTCATCATGTAGTATTTGTACTCGGGATCCGTTTTGTGTTTCCGACTATTCACGATTTGGTTGATGATTTTCTTGGCGTCAAACTTGGGGAAATGGTGGTGGTTCCACGTGGTGACGGACATATAGTTGCTGTCGCCATCTACGGTGTAAATGTGTGTGGATTCTTCAAATTGGATGCGGGCATCGCGCGGGTGGGCGTTCAGCTTGGCGAGGTAGTCCAGGACTGCAGCGGAATTGGTTGAGACAGGCATTTTATAAATTAGTTGGATATGAAGTGTTTATCTCTTGTTGTGAAAGGTTGTTTCTTTTCAATTTTTTTGAAAGAAAAAACATGCCTCTATCCCCTCTATTCAAACTCGTATTCCACGATTTTCTTCACATTCTGTTTGATGCGTTCAAACAACCACGCGCTAAACCGCTTGTACTGGATTTCGTCGCGCGATGTGAGCAACTTCATATACATCATCTTGTATTTCTGTGCTTCTTCCGTGCGCGCATTCAGCTCCGGTTTGGTGAGCTCCCATTTCGTGTATGCGCGAAGGAACTTGAACGCCATGTTATCAAACAATTCGTTGGTGAAGCCGGGTTTCGTCTCTTCCCACGCGTCTTCTTTCCACACATAGAAGCGACCGCGACGATGTGAGAACGCGGTTAAGGGTAGATTCGGGTCATCGCGCAGCGCGTCTTCCATCAGTTCAAAGATGCCGTTGATGATTTTGTTTTCCAGCGCCTTCTCTACATGCCGGGGCTGGACGGTGACCTCTTTTAGCCACGTTTTATAGGCCAGCGTGGGGATGCGCGTCTCGTTCAAGTAATCCACCAAGTTGATTTTGCGCTTTTCTCGGGCGGCAGTGGCCTTTATGGTGCGTATTTCGGCTTCCAATCTCTCGCACTTGGCGGACAGGTTTTTCAAGAGTTCGTACAAGATGCGGGCATTGGGGACGCGGTCATTGGGCACATCGGCGGCAGTGCGGTCTTTGATTAATTTACAGCAGAGCGAGTGCTCCTTATACTGCGTCTTGTTGCGAAACTCCACGTAGCATAAATTACAAGTTTCGGTCATTGGATTGATTTATTATTTGTGAGATAAATAAGATTTGGATTTTTAATTCAATTTTTGGGGGGGGGGCCTAACTTCATATTTGTCCTGCGAAATATACACCAGGAGTGGTTCCCAAAATGTAGCAGGTCCGCTCCCGTGTTACGGTATAGGTATCGCGTTACGGTGCTTTGTTTTGAATATTTGCCGATATATATATATACGATGAATAGCAGCTATTACGACAATCAATTCCTATCTGGTCCCTCTGTCCAACAACACGGCAGTCATATGGTCATGAAAAACGTCAGCAAGACACTCAAAGAACGCATAGTGAATATTGATACCAAATACCGCACCGATTATGACTATTTAGATCCCGCCAATGTGAATGTCGTGTTCGGCGAGAAGTTGTCCGAGGTCGTATCCATAGAGGTGGTGTCGGTTGATTTGCCAATCACCTATTACAACATCCACGGCGATTCCTGTTCGGGCGCCAACGACAATAATAACGCCATAAAGCTGGTAAAAACGAGCGATTCATCCACTAAAATCATTACTCTGACGCCCAATTATTATGCCACGCCTGCCTCTCTTTCTACCGAAATGAACGCCCAGATTTTGAGCGCCGGTTGGGCTGCAGATATCTCTTATAGTGTGGTAAACAATAAGTCATTATTTAAGTCGCGATATGATGCCTCTTATTCGGTTGTCACCAATGTGGATTATTTGGGCAATGCGATTAGTTCCAATGCGCAAACCAATCTGGGTTGGGTTTTAGGGTTCCGCGATGTGTCTTATGGTTTGACGACCGCCGGACTTGCGTCGGAGTCCATTGTGAATGTGAAGACCCCGCGCTATCTCTTCTTGGCCATCAATGAATATTCGCAGGGCAATTCCAATGCCTTTGTGTCGCCGCAAGAGTTCACCAATCTGAATAAAAATATTATTGCGAAAATATGTATTCCCAATACGGTGACATTTGGAGACAATTTGTGCGCGAATATTAAGAACGGACTGGTAATCACCGAATCGCGGAAGTATTTAGAAAAAGTCAATATACAGCGCATGAACATACAATTGTTGGATGATGCTGGGCGTGTAGTCCATTTGAATGGGGCGGATTTTTCGCTTTGTTTGAAGGTGACCCATTGTTAAAGTGGAACGACTGAAGTGGAACGACTGAAGTGGAACGACTGAAGTGGAACACGACTGAAGGTACGACTCTTACTAACGTTTTACACCTTTTCGCACCCAAAGTGCGCAAAGGGTTTGTCATCCCGCAACGCGGGATGCGTTGTCCCCTTTTTCTTCCCTTCGGGAAACTGCCCTTTGCTACGCTAAAAAGGGGGCGTTTCACAAGGCTCGTCAGGCACGGACGTGCCTGCCTTTGTGAATGAGAAAAGGTGTAAAGTGGAACACGACCTCCCTTCGGGAAGAACGACACCAACTATGGTTTTTAAGTGGAACACGACCCAAGGACCAAGGGCCAACACCCACTAAGGTTTTGAATGTAGGTAAGCCTCTATTGTCCGCTGTTAATATATATGGTCGGTTCTAGTATTTTGCCCGCCTGTTTTTACAATGGCAAACTTTATTTTTTATTCGGCAAGGAAAATGCCCTCGCCGATACACCCGGGTGGTCCGATTTCGGCGGCGGAGTTGAGCCCGGCGAAAACGAGCTGGAAACGGCTGTAAGAGAGGGCGGCGAAGAGCTCACTGGATTCCTCGGTGGCTCCGCCGAGCTCCGCAAATTAACCAAGCATTTTCACGTTGTTCGTATGCCCACATATGTGGTTCATATCATCCATTTGAATTATAATACTCATCAAATGCTCCCCGAATACTACAACAACAATCACCGATTCTTGTGGGAGCGAATGGACAAACAGATGTTGAACGACACCAAATTGTTTGAGAAGATAGAGGTAGGGTGGTTTACGGCGGAAGAGATGGTCCGCCGCCGGTCCGAGTTTCGCGGGTTTTATCAAGAAGTCGTGGATAAAATATTGGCGGACAAGACCGCGATTCGCACCTTCTTGCGCAAATGTATGAAGGGGCATCGGGCAACCCGGAAAAAACGGGTCTAAGCGTTCCTTCGGATAAGCGACATGTAGAGGACCCTTAAGGGAGAAGAGAGGTAATACAAATAAACGCGTTATTTGTCTTACGAGCAAATATTATAAATATACCATATACTGGATATGTCATGGAAATCACAGGGCAGTTATAATAAAATAGAAAACAACAGTACTCTTGTCGTAAATAATCTAGTAACGGATAACTTCACGCTCAAAAGCATCTATCGTGGCCAATGGGATATTTGCGGTGGTTTAACAGTAAAAGACGATTCTATTTTCAAGGGGAATATTTTCGTGGATAAGAACGCGACGATATATGGCAATGTAAATATTGATGGCACAATGAATGTTTTAGACACGAATATTATCGGGGACATTTTTGTCGCCGAAAACGCATATGTGCGCAAAAATATTTACATGGATTTGTCGGGCGGCACGACGCTCCACGGCGAGAATCGCAAGTTCGGGTTCAATATGACGTCGCCGCAATCCACGATTGATATTTCGGGCGATTTGGAGCGAACGATTGACATCCATTCCTCTCTCATCTCTAATAAAAACGTGGTCGCGCGAAACAACGCCGATAAAGGTTTAACGATGAATATTGACGGTTCAGGAGCCTATATTGACTTCTACGTGGACAACTCTATGAATAGTGCAGAGAACTATAATGCGCGTCTCTTATGCGAGCCCGGCGGTAAGTTCACAATTGATGTCACGAATACCATGCAGTTTCGCCCGCATATCATTTTTTCCGAAGTGGCGACGGACGACCTGATTGCCGATGAGCGAATCATCATTTACGACAATACTGCATCTGATGTACAGTATCTGAAAGACGTATATGACGCCTCTTATTTGAAAACGGGGACGGCGATGTTCTTGGTCGCCGGCGACAATTCCTCCAATGTGTTTTTCCGCACAAGTACACGAGAGGGGCGCGGACTCACCTTGGGCGGCGGCTATTTTACCGGGAACCGCATCAATGGTACCGTCGCGCTAATTGACGCGAGTAATATCAAGCATCCCGCTCTAAACATCGTGTCTGGACCGACCGCGGGTGGGTCCATTGTCCCGAAAAATCTGCGCACTTCTATCGGTGTCAATAAATACGATGTGTATCAGACCGCGGGCGGCGAAAACCGATTTGCGATGGACGTGAATGGCCCCGTGCGCCTGGCACACCAAGAGGTCATCGTCGCCGCCGACGTGGCATTTCAAGTGGTAGAAACGGCCTTTTACGGCCAGGTCGGTATCGCGATTGGCACGCCGATTAAGAACGGGTCGGTCTTTGAGCAATACTTTTTGAAAACGACCGACGGTGGTTATACGTGGTCAGCGAACCGTATTCGGGGCGCGGGGGGCGCCATTTTTTCAGGTCTTGAAAGTGGAAGCGTGACGCTTCGTTCAGTAAATATGAGTTCAACCTCTAATTATCTTATTGGTGGTACGGGTCGTTTTTTGCTCTATACATCAAATGGCGGAACATCGTGGAAACTCATTTCCGTAAGTACGTCAAGTGGAAATACTTTTGACATTGAATCCCTCTATTTGAATGTGGATATTTTGATTTTGGGATTTACGATTGGTGGCGTCGGCTACATTGTTCATCAAAATCTTGACGCACTCGGAGATGGGTCTCTTACTGGAAATGGCGTAGATGATGCTACATTCAATATTTCAATTACAAACATTACCGGTATAAATCCAGCCTATGATGCGAGTCTCTCTTCTGTGAATACCATTTGGGGAAACGCGATGCGTATATTTATTGCTGGCAATAATGGGCTCCGGTCGGCAACCATCAGTGGCAGCGACCCCGTTTTTGATGCCGTGGTTGTATCAGCGACGCCTCTCTATGGGGTCGGCGGTTATTATTTCGGGGGTATTTATCACGTGGTTGCCGTTGGTCAAAACATTATCCGATATTCGCACGACGGTGGCGCGACGTGGGCATCTACTGTTATTAGTGGGATTTTGCGGTCGGTGGCAGTTATCAACGCGACTTGCGCCATTGCCGTGGGCGACGCCGGACTCGTCATGTATTCGCAGGATGGGTATGTCACGTGGTCGGTCGTGTCAGCAGACGCACTGAACGCAATGGGCAACGGCGGAATCATCGCCGGTGTCAATTTCACCAATATTAGTGCCACGAGCATTGACAAGTTTGCGATTTCGGGTACTATCGCGACGTATGTATCTGGGTCGGTGGTCGGCAGAACCAAGATGTATCATCTGTATGCCCCGTATTTTATGAATCGCGCCGGGCTCAATATCTTAGAGGCGTCTGGAAATATGGTCGTGTCCGGCGACATTTGGATAAGGGAAACCGGCAGCTTGCGCACCAACAATAGCACATTCTATTTGTTGCCTGAGAGTACGAGCGACATTTATGTGGGGTCTAGTGGGTCGGGCAACACGAATATACGCAACCGGTTCACTGTCGCCGGGACAACACAGGTCGTGGATATGAGCGCGCAAAACGTGGATTTGTCGGGGGTGTTGCGCGTCAAGACAATTGATACACTGAATAGCAATACGATGGATATTGGGGCGACGACGCCTTTTGTGAATATAGGTAGCGCGGGTGGCGAAATCCACATTTTGGGCAACCTATTTTTGCCGGGCAGCATCACCTCTACTACGGTGAATAATCTGGAGATTAAACTCAAGACGATTTTGCTGAATGATGAGAGTCCCTATATGAATAGTTCGGCGGCGACGGGGCTCTATATTCGCGACAATATGGATGACATGGCGGGCCACATTTTGACGAATGGTACGCGTACCGGTTATATCTTCAAGACGGCGGCGTCGGCCAATCGCGTGAATCTGGATATTAGCGGACTTGTGCCAGTATCAGGAGGTCGCGGCATTTTGACGCTGAAAACCAATTTGAATATGGATATTAGTGCGGACTACACGATTAGTACGGACACGGCATTAATTAGCGATATCAGTATGTTGGATGTGAGCTTGAACCGCCGAGTTTGGCGGAATGTTGCGCTCACGACGGACACGACCCAGGTGTTAGATACGAAGCTGGCATCGGCGACAGGGCTTTATGTCGGAAAATTAGAGGCGGATTTTATTGCCAATTCGGCACTTGATATTAGCGGGAATGCTTTTGCGACGCGTCTTGGTTTAGGCACAACCGCGGCGAATATGGGATATCGCCTTGATATTAGTGGGAGCGAATATGTTTCGGGGAATGTGGATGTGAGTGGAAATATGAGTGTACAGAATAATATTTTTAATTATGGGACGATTTACCAATGGTAGAGAAGACGAAGTCTTCGACTAGGCCCCCTCCCGAAGGGAGGGCCAACGACTTATAAAGTGGCCCCCGTAGGGGGTCCGTAGAAGTCTTCGACTGGGTCCGAAGGGGGAGGGTCCTTCGTTACCCCCTACGACTGGTGACTGGTAAAGAAGGTGCGGTCCTCTCGGCAATATATATGTTTTATAATACATATATATTTTATATTTATGTCATTACCATCACCCTGGGGGCAAGAAACTGACGCAAACCGAATCAAAAAAACATATGTGAAGGGCTACATGGATGTAAGTGGTGGAGACCTCACTGTTCGCAATACCGCCTTTAATGTTTTAGGTAATAATGATATCCTTGCTTTTCGGGTAGATTCTAAAAAGTTTACTATTCTAGATTCTGAGAATAATTCGGTTGATGTCAGTTTGAGTTATTTGTCATTTTTAAATAACCTTGTTCCAGCAGATGGTCAGGCGGTAAGTATTCCAGACAAGGTTAAATACATTACTACATATCTTACAGAAACACGCATTGGTTCCACTGACGCTTCCTATAATTTTCGTGTATATGGAAATACATATGTTGAAAAAAACTTGTTTGTTGGATTGGACGCGTCTTTTGGACAGAGGCTTTTTGTTTCGGGGGACGCTTCTCTCAACAGTGGGTTATATGTGAAAGCAAAAACTAGTTTGGGAGGCGATTTGTCTCTCAATGGCAACTTTGCGATGTATGGAGGCGATGCGTCTCTGAACGGACGTGTGTTTGTTAGCGGTAATGCCTCTTTGAACAGTGGGTTGTATGTGAAAGCAAAGACCAGTTTGGGTAATGATTTGTCTCTCAATGGCAACTTTGCGATGTATGGAGGCGATGCTTCTTTGAACGGGCGACTCCTTGTTTCTGGGGACGCTTCTTTGAACAGTGGACTCTATGTCTTGGCAAAGACCCGTCTTGGTAATGATTTATCTCTCAATGGAAACTTTGCTATGTATGGAGGCGATGCTTCTTTGAATGGACGGCTGCTTGTCTCAGGGGATGTCTCTTTGAACAGTGGACTCTATGTGTTGGCAAAGACCCGATTGGGCAATGATTTGTCCCTGAATGGCAACTTTGCGATGTATGGAGGCGATGCGTCTTTGAACGGACGGTTGCTTGTTTCTGGGGACGCTTCTTTGAACAGTGGACTCTATGTCTTGGCAAAGACCCGTCTCGGAGGCGATTTGTCTCTCAATGGCAACTTTGCTATGTATGGTGGCGATGCTTCTTTGAACGGCAAGGTTTTTATTTTGGGGGATGCCTCTCTCAACAGTGGATTGTATGTAAAAGCGAAGACCAGGTTAGGTGGCGATTTGTCACTCAATGGCAACTTTGCGATGTATGGAGGCGATGCGTCTTTGAACGGGCGACTCCTTGTCTCAGGGGATGCCTCTCTGAACGGCGGACTCTATGTGTTGGCAAAGACCCGTCTCGGAGGCGATTTGTCTCTCAATGGCAACTTTGCTATGTATGGTGGCGATGCTTCTCTAAACGGCAAGGTTTTTATTTTGGGGGATGCCTCTCTCAACAGTGGATTGTATGTAAAAGCGAAGACCAGGTTAGGTGGCGATTTGTCTCTCAATGGCAACTTTGCTATGTATGGAGGCGATGCGTCTTTGAACGGACGGCTGCTTGTTTCCGGTGATGCCTCTTTGAACGGCGGACTCTATGTCTTGGCAAAGACTCGTCTTGGTGGCGATTTGTCACTTAACGGAAACTTTGCGATGTATGGAGGTGATGCTTCCTTGAACGGACGGCTGCTTGTCTCAGGGGATGCCTCTTTGAACAGTGGACTCTATGTGTTGGCAAAGACTCGTCTTGGAGGCGATTTGTCTCTCAATGGAAACTTTGCGATGTATGGAGGCGATGCTTCTTTGAACGGCAAGGTTTTTATTTTGGGGGATGCCTCTTTGAACAGTGGATTATATGTCTTGGCAAAGACTCGTCTTGGTGGCGATTTGTCCCTCAACGGCAACTTTGCGATGTATGGAGGTGATGCTTCTCTAAACGGACGACTGCTTGTCTCAGGGGATGCCTCTTTGAACAGTGGGCTCTATGTCTTGGCAAAGACTCGTCTCGGTGGCGATTTGTCTCTCAATGGCAACTTTGCGATGTATGGAGGCGATGCTTCTTTGAATGGACGACTGCTTGTTTCTGGGGATGCCTCTTTGAACAGTGGACTCTATGTGTTGGCAAAGACTCGTCTCGGTGGCGATGTGTCCCTCAATGGAAACCTGTTTATCTATGGAGGCGATGCTTCCTTGAACGGACGGCTGCTTGTCTCAGGGGACGCTTCTTTGAACGGCGGGTTATTTGTTAAAGGGGATGCCTCTATGAATAGTCGTTTGTTTGTTGGCGGTGACGTCTCTATGAACGGAAATCTATATGTTAGTCGTGACCTTTCATTGAACGGAAATCTATATGTTAGTCGTGACCTTTCATTGAACGGAAATATGTTTATAACCTCTGGTAAAAAGGTCGGCATTGGCAAGATTTCGGGCGATAACTATTCTCTGGATGTTTCGGGGAATGTGAACATTTCCAATGGGTCCCTCTATATCAACAACAATTTGTTCAGCAGTGGTGGCGCTTCTTTGTCTGGCAATGTCCAAGTTGGTTCAAACAATGGGCTTGTCACCGTAGATAAGGCCCCTTTCTTGTACGACCCCGCTATGACAATCTTTTACGACTTTGATACTGCATCAGTAGACACAAATATTTTTAAATTGAGAAACTTGGCGACTGGTATTTTTGATGGGTCTTTTAGTACGAATCTAACTACTATGGCAAGTGGCCAAAAGTTTGGGACTGCGTGTTTATCTACAAATGTTATCAGTCAGCTTGACCAAAATATTTTTATTAGTCCATTTACAATTGGGTCATCTTTTTCAATATCTCTATGGATTAAAAAGAATGGAAATCCTGTAGATACATCAGAATACATATTTGATTTTGCGGATTCAAACGGGACTAGCTCATATAATAATACAATCGCACTCGCAATAAATACAAGCGGTAATTTATTACCGATTTTGACAAATACTGCTTCTCCGGGTACCAATGTTTTATCGGTAACAACTATTAATGTGACAAATAATGAGTGGACCCATATAGTTTGGAGAGTTGCTTCATCTGTATCTACTATTTATATAAATGGTGTTTTATTAAATACTCAGGCATTTTCTGGAACAATCAAACCGGATCCTCGTCCAAATAATTACATTTCAAACGCAAATTCAACTAATTCAACACAAGACTATCGGGGTCTTATGGACAACTTCCGGTTTTACAGTGGGAAAACCCTCTCTTATGCCGAGATTTATCAGCTCTATACGAGCCAGACGTACAATTTGGACGTGAGTGGCGGTATTTTGGCCAATGGGGCGTCCGTTATTTTTGAAGCGGTCGGCACTGTTGCTACGAGTGGACAAAACGCAGGAAGAAAAGGAACGCTTACGCTTCTTCACGGCGACGCCGCTGGCGCGTCCTCTATTGTGTTCCCTTCCGTAAATAGTTTTGGCAGTGATTATGCTTACATTGAATACGACGAGAATATCCCCTATGCTGGACAAACCACAACTAAATCTGGACTGTTAACAATTGGTATTGAGAGTGACGTATCTTTTTCAAATATAGACCGAATCTCGTTATGGGCTTCCAATGGGTCCGGCAGAGTGGGAATCAATAACAAGTTCCCCGGTTATAATTTGGACGTGAGCGGGACCGTGAATGCCACCAGTTATAATGCGACATCTGATTACCGTGTGAAAGCCAATGTGATGGCACTGGATGCGTCTTTCAATGTGGATGTGTTGAAGCCGGTCACTTATATGAATACTCGGCACGGACGGAAAGATGTCGGGTTTATTGCTCACGAAGTCCAGGAGCATTATCCGTTCTTGGTGAATGGAGAAAAGGACGCTGAGCAAATGCAGTCGCTCAATTACATTGGGTTGATTGGCATCTTGACCAAGGAAATTCAGGAGTTGAAACGGCGGTTGGCCGAGATGGAGGTCCGGGTTGAAAAATCGGTTCGCTCGGTAGAATACAACATTCACTCGGTTGATGACCACGTTCGGTCGGTAGAAGACCACGTGAGGTTGGTAGAGACCACGATTGAGGCTCGCTTGGTAATTTGTGAAACCGATGTCGTCTTGAATAAATCTGCCATCAAGGACATTGGAGATAGGTTTCAATCTTAGGGCATTTGAAGCCCTCTCTCACTTCTGCCAAAAACCGTTTGATAAAAAACTGTATATGTTTGTTATCAAAAATATGTGTCCTCTAGGAATTGTCTAAGCCTCCTGAAGGAGGGAGGCAATTTCAAACCTCCTGAAGGAGGGAGGCGACTTAAAGCCTCCTGAAGGAGGGAGGCGACTTCAAACCTCCTGAAGCAGGGAGGCGACTTAAAGCCTCCTGAAGGAGGGAGGCGACTTCAAACCTCCTGAAGCAGGGAGGCAATTTCAAGCCTCCTGAAGCAGGGAGGCGACTTAAAGCCTCCTGAAGGAGGGAGGCGACTTCAAACCTCCTGAAGCAGGGAGGCAATTTCAAGCCTCCTGAAGGAGGGAGGCGACTTAAAGCCTCCTGAAGGAGGGAGGCGACTTAAAGCCTCCTGAAGGAGGGAGGCGACTTCAAACCTCCTGAAGCAGGGAGGCAATTTCAAGCCTCATTCCCTCCTCCCTTCGGGTCCTGTAGCGAAGGCTTAGACTTGGGTCGTCCCGCTCCGCTTTTAGTCACCACGCTTACACTTATCCCTTCGGACCCGTAGGCTTAGACTTTGGTCGTTACACTTCCAAGTTGAACACCAGCGTCGTATCATCCGCCAAGTCACTATCATAGTACCGCGGTGAATTGATAGTTACCTTGTCCCGATTGTTCAATGTGATTGCACTCGCAATCGGCGTTGTGCCCACCTTGGGATTCGTGCCAATTCCATATCCTTCGCTGAACATCGTGTTGTTCGGGGCTTCGTACCACGTCGTGCCGTCATTACTATACGCGATGGTATTTCTTATTGTGTTTTGTCCCGTCGCTATCCACCGCACATCATTCCACGCGACTCCATTGCCTTGTACAGAAAAGGTGGCTGTACCCAGACCCGTCCATGTGATTCCGCCATCTGTGCTCGTCGCGATGGAATTGCCGCCTTGTCCCACCGCCACGGTGGTCTGGCCATTCCAGAACGCTCCTTTGGCCCGCGTTGAGAACGGCTGGTTAGATGCGTTAGTCCAACCTGATTGTCCCGATTTTACCGTAGTATATCTCACGTGGTTGCCGGTGGATGATTCGCCCAGTGCTAGCCACTGATTGGTGGTCCATTGGACATCGCGCACCTCTATATCAATAATAGAGGGTCCAAGACCAGTCCACACGAGACCATCTGTACTATAAGCCAGCGTATTGGTTGCGCCGCGACCGCCCACCATCCACGTCGTGTCATTCCACTGAACACAGAGACCCGAGGCGTCTATGACCGCGGTTCCGAGTCCGGTCCATGTGAGACCATCCGTACTGGTCGCAATCGTATTGCCGCCCTCTCCGACTGCAGTCCATCGCGTTCCATTCCACGCCACGCGATTCGCCGCCTGTGAGAAAATCGTTTTGCCGAGGCCGACCCACGCTTGGCCGTCCATACTATATGCCAGCGTATTGGTGGTTCCTTGGCCACACGCTATCCACATTCGCCCATTCCACGCCGCGTGTTTCGCGACCGTATCAAAAATCCCGTTCCCAAGTGAATGGTAGAAAATCCCGTCTTTTGAAAACGCCATCGTGTTGTTGCCACTGGCGTCGCGACCGCACGCAATGGTCGGCTGATAAATCGTCAGTGTGCCTACATGCGGTTGGGTCCAAACAATTTGTTTGCCCGTGACTGCCCCGCCTTGGTCGGTCCACATGATGCCATCATAACTGACGCGAATGCTGTTGGTCGGGTTGCTCGTTTTCACTACGAATCGCATTCCGTCCCACGTCGCCCCATAATGGTGCCAGTTCTGATTGGTGCCGCCCACCGGCGACCACGTGGTGCCGTCGGACGAACAGAGGATGGCCGCCGTCGCCGTGCTATTTGGATAGGTTGCGAGAATCATCGTATTGTTGGTGTCGGCGGTGGCGATGGCCTCTACATTGCCATAGGAGCCCAAGTTGCGCACATTCCAGCTGACTCCGTCTTGACTGACCGCGATTTGCGTGTCGGCCGTGGTATTCACAGCGGCGATGAAATAGGCACCCATCCATTTTACGGGACCGCCTCCCACCAGAGTGGTTGCCAAGGTCCATGAGACTCCATTATCACTATAAAGGATTTGCGTGGAGGAGGTTGCGACGGCCCAGCGACCGAGCGTGGGGCTCCAATCCATTCCGGTGACGGTGGTGCCGCCAGTGATAAAAGCCGTCGCCACCGCTTTCCAGTTGTATCCATCATAACTGAGAAGGAGCTGGTTGCCGCCCATGAGCCAGTGTTCGCCGTTCCATTCTATGCCCGAGGCATCCATATTGGCCGTCGGTATCGGGAAGGCATTGACCAGGTCGTATCCAATATAGGTTTGGGCGCCCGTGGTACAGAACACCGCGTATTTGCCGTTGTAGCCGACTGCGCCAATGTCTTGGTTCAACATTTGGAACCACGTCGCGCCGCCATCAAAGGAGGCGTTGCCTCCACAGATAAGGGTGTTTTGCGTGAATCGGATGCTGTGTTGTTGTCTGGATGTTGCCAGAATTGCGGTACAAGAGGAGAGCGTGGGTTGAGCGCTGGTCTTCCAATTCACGCCGTCATTACTATAGAGGATTTGGCCACCAGCGCTGGTTGTTCCCGCAATAATGAACTTGCCCATTGACCAATAGACACGGTGATTCGCTGTTGCGGAAGTATTGGGGAGAAGTGTGACGCCGAGCCCGGTCCATGTTGCGCCGAAATCGTCACTGTATGCGATGGTGTGTGTGGCGCCATTGCCCACCGCCACGGTGCGCCCGCCATTGTATGCGAGTCCCGTGACACGCGTGTTGATGGGACACGATGCCGAGGTTGTCCACGTGGTGGCATCGTCTCTTGTGGAAAAGGCGATGACTCCGGCACCGGCCGCCGTGTTGCCGCCGATAATCCACTGACTCCCATTCCACATAATGGCATAGATATTGGCTGCGAAACTGGAAACACTGATTCCGGTCCATCCAGAGGTGCCGGTGACACTTCGGGCCAAGTCATTCGTGGCGGATGCCGCTGATGCTGCCAACCAATATTGGCCGTTCCATTCAATGGCTGTACCGCTCACAACCTGAGAATTACCCCCGAACATTGCGTTGCCGAGCCCGGTCCAGTGGATGCCGTCGTAACTATACGCGAGAGTATTTCCACTAGGAACATTGGGTTGTGTTCCCGCGGCGACAAAGAGAGATGAGCCACGAGGGCCGTATCCCGCGCTGCGGATTGCCGTCGTGTTTGTTAGAGCTGTGTTGCCAGCACCGTGCCACGTGGTTCCATCTTCACTATATGCGAGCGAATCAGTATTATTGGTGCCGCCTGATACAAAGATGGTCCCGTTGTATTCAAGCGAGTTTATCTGAGTTAGAGGAATCGCTGTGGTGGTGGTGAGCCAATGGATGCCATTTGCGCTATATGCGAGAGCATTTCCGCCGACCCAGAATCGGTGTTGGCTGTTCTTGCCAATCGTGTAATTTGTGGTCATCGTCGTGTATCCATTGGTGCGCGCTGAATAGGCAGTGTTTTTGTCGGTGACATAGCAGCGCGTCGTCGTGGTACGTGAGAACAAATTGTTTGTGGGGGCGTGGCGGTCGCTCACTTCATAGGTGCTTACGGGGAATGAGACCAAGTCGGTGGTGAAGACGATATGGGGACCTTGGGGACCTGTGGGGCCGGTTGTGCCGGTTGTGCCTGTGTTTCCAGTGTTGCCTTGGGGGCCGGTGGGGCCTGTTGAGCCTGTATTGCCCGTAGGGCCTGTGTCTCCTGTATTGCCCGTTGTGCCTTGGGGACCTTGAGGACCCGTTGGGCCTGTTGGTCCAGTGTCACCAGTAGGTCCAGTGTCGCCAGTTGGGCCTTGCGGGCCCGTTGTGCCCGTTGTGCCGGTGTCTCCTTGAGGACCTGTTTGACCTGTAGGGCCTGTGTTGCCGGTGGTACCTGTTTCACCTGTAGGACCTGTTTCACCCGGTTCTCCAATCGGTCCCGTGTCTCCAGTGGGTCCGGTTTGGCCAGTTCGCCCCGTTTGGCCTGTAGCGCCTGTGGGACCTGCCGGACCTTGGGGACCTGTGGCACCCGTTTGGCCGGTTTGGCCCGTTCGTCCGGTTTGGCCAGTTTGGCCCGTTTGGCCCGTGTCACCAGTTGTGCCCGTGCGGCCAGTGGGACCTGTCTGGCCGGTTGCGCCGGTTGCGCCGGTTTGGCCCGTTGTGCCTGTGGGTCCCGATGGACCTGTGCGACCCGTGGGGCCTGTGCGACCAGTGTCTCCGGTTGCGCCCGTGGGGGCTTGTCCTGTGGGACCTGTTTGTCCTGTTGTGCCGGTATTACCCGTGGTACCAGTTTGGCCCGTTTGGCCTCGGTCGCCCGTTATGCCAGTAAATCCCGTGGCGCCTGTTTGGCCGGTTTCGCCGGTTTCTCCAACGGGACCTTGAAGACCCGTAGGGCCATTGTCACCTGTGGGGCCAGTGGGGCCGGTGGGTCCGGTGGGGCCCGTATCACCGGTGGTTCCCGTGCTGCCAGTTGGACCTTGTTGTCCAGTGGGTCCTGTTGTGCCCGTGGCGCCTGTTGCGCCAGTGTCGCCGGTCGGACCCGTTTGACCCGTCTGGCCCGTTCTTCCTGTCTGACCGGTTGCGCCCGTTGCGCCAGTGTCGCCAGTTTGGCCGGTTGTGCCGGTTTGGCCCGTCCGACCTGTTTGGCCCGTGCCACCAGTTTGCCCAGTGTCTCCTGTTGTGCCCGTGGTGCCTGTTTGGCCTGTGCCGCCCGTCGCTCCGGTGGGGCCCGTTATGCCCGTGGCGCCCGTATTACCTGTCCAGCCCGTGTATCCTGTGCTGCCGGTGGCGCCTGTGGGCCCGGTGGTTCCCATTTGACCGGTGGGGCCCGTATATCCGCCTCCTCCGGGAGGGCCCGTAGGACCTTGGATACCAGTGTCTCCCGTAGGGCCCGTGTTGCCGGTGGGGCCGGTGATGCCAGTTGAACCGGTGCGTCCAGTGGGACCCGTTTGGCCAGTAGGACCTTGAGACCCTGTTTGGCCGGTTTGGCCAGTTCGGCCCGTTTGTCCGGTTGTGCCTGTATCTCCTGTGACACCTGTTTGGCCGGTTTGGCCGGTTTGGCCTGTACGACCGGTCGCGCCGGTTGTGCCTGTATCTCCCGTGGGACCTATAACGCCGGTGGGGCCGGTTCGCCCAGTTTGGCCAGTGGTGCCCGTTGCGCCCGTATCTCCTGTAGGACCCGTAATACTTAGACCGGTTGGACCAGTGCGACCAGTTGCGCCTGTTTGGCCTGTTTGGCCCGTATCTCCGGTTGCGCCTGTTGTGCCAGTTGTGCCCGTTGTGCCCGTGCGACCTTGGAAACCAAGTGGGCCGGTATCTCCGGTTGCGCCGGTTGAGCCAGTGGAGCCTGTTTGGCCTGTGCGACCTGTTGTGCCAGTAGGACCGGTTTGGCCCGTTTGGCCTGTTTGGCCTGTGGTGCCGGTTGCGCCAGTTGCGCCTGTTCGGCCGGTTGGGCCTGTATCTCCAGTAAATCCGATACCGGCCGGACCGGTTGCTCCCGTATTACCGGTCGGACCATCGCGACCCGTTGTGCCGGTTGCTCCGGTGAAACCTTGTTGGCCCGTGATGCCGGTGGCGCCGGTTGGACCCGTTTGGCCTGTTGTGCCCGTTGTGCCTGTGTCACCAGTTGTGCCTGTATTACCAGTTTGCCCGGTTGTACCTGTTGTGCCTGTATTACCAGTTTGACCTGTTGTGCCTGTTTGGCCTGTTTGGCCCGTTTGGCCTGTTGTGCCTGTTGCGCCTGTTGTGCCGGTTGAACCAGTTGGTCCTTGGGATCCGGTGGGACCCGTTTGGCCGGTTTGGCCGGTGGCGCCTGTTTGGCCCGTTTGGCCCGTTGCGCCCGTAGTGCCCGTAGATCCTTGAGAGCCGGTGGCGCCTGTTTGACCGGTGGTGCCCGTAGTGCCGGTAGAACCTTGTTGGCCGGTGTTACCGGTTGTGCCGGTTGCACCCGTTTGACCGGTAGTGCCAGTTGAACCTTGTTGTCCGGTTGCGCCTGTGGCGCCGGTTTGGCCCGTGTTGCCGGTTGTGCCTGTTGAACCCGTTTGACCGGTGTCTCCTGTAGAGCCTCTTGATCCTGTTTGGCCTGTTGCGCCGGTATTACCCGTTTGGCCGGTGTCTCCATTGGCGCCCGTGGAACCTGTTTGGCCTTGAGCGCCAGTTTGGCCGGTCGTGCCCGTTTGACCCGTTTGACCCGTTTGGCCTGTTTGGCCTTGGGGTCCCGTGGGGCCGGTTGTGCCGGTTTGGCCGGTTGTGCCTGTTTGGCCGGTTGCGCCTTGTGCGCCAGTTTGGCCTGTTGTGCCTGTTTGACCTGTGGGGCCTGTATTACCAGTTGAGCCGGTACTTCCAGTTGAACCCGTTGTACCGGTGCTACCCTGAGGGCCTGTATTACCTGTTTGGCCTGTTTGTCCGGTTGTGCCGGTAGAGCCTTGGGGGCCGGTTGGACCCGTTGAGCCTTGGAGACCTGTATTGCCGGTGTCTCCTTGTGCGCCTTGTAGTCCTTGAGCGCCAGTTGGACCCGTGTTTCCGGTTTGTCCCATTAGACCCGTTGAACCGGTTGCTCCTTGAGAACCAGTTGCGCCAGTTGAGCCTTGATTGCCGGTTTGGCCGGTTGTGCCTGTTGCGCCTGTGTCTCCAGTTGTGCCTTGATTGCCTTGACTCCCGGTATTACCTGTGTTGCCAGTTTGGCCGGTATTACCAGTTTGGCCAGTTGAGCCTTGGGACCCAGTTTGGCCGGTGTTGCCTGTGGCGCCCGTGGAACCTTGGGGTCCGGTGGGGCCAGTTGAGCCGGTGGAGCCCTGGGACCCTTGGGTGCCAGTTTGGCCAGTTTGGCCCGTTGAGCCAGTTTGGCCGGTTGAGCCGGTATTGCCTGTTTGGCCAGTATTACCAGTAGGACCTGTTGGACCGGTATTACCTGTGGCACCTGTGTCGCCCGTTTGACCTCGTTGTCCAGTATTACCTGTTTGGCCGGTTGCGCCTGTATTACCTGTTTGGCCGGTTGCGCCTTGGGGGCCCGTTGGACCGGTTTGGCCGGTTTGGCCTGTAGACCCTTTTTGTCCGGTTTGGCCAGTTTGGCCCGTGTTTCCTTGTTGTCCGGTCTGACCAGTAGAGCCGGTCTGACCAGTAGAGCCTTGAGACCCAGTTTGTCCTGTTGCGCCGGTATTACCGGTTGGGCCCGTGCGACCTGTGGCGCCATCATTGCCGTCGCGACCCGTTTGACCAGTCATTCCTTGTTGGCCAGTTTGGCCGGTATTACCAGTTTGGCCCGTAGGGCCAGTTTGTCCAGTTGTGCCTGTATTGCCTGTTGCGCCAGTTTGGCCAGTTGCGCCCGTTTGGCCGGTTGTGCCGGTGTTGCCTGTAGACCCGGTTTGGCCCGTAGGGCCGGTATTACCTGTTTGTCCTGTAGAGCCTGTATTACCAGTTTGGCCCGTTTGGCCTGTTTGGCCTGTTTGGCCTGTTTGGCCTGTTTGGCCTGTTTGGCCCGTCTGGCCTGTTTGGCCTGTATTACCGGTTGCGCCAGTTTGTCCGGTATTACCGGTTTGGCCTGTCGGGCCCGTTTGGCCGGTATGACCCGTTGGACCCGTGTTTCCTCGTTGTCCTGTAGAGCCCGTTTGGCCGGTAGAGCCCGTAGGTCCGGTAGAGCCTTGTTGGCCGGTTTGGCCCGTTTGGCCAGTTTGACCTTGAGACCCCGTCTGGCCGGTTTGCCCGGATGCGCCATCGCGACCTTCTCTGCCCGTTTGGCCTGTATAACCTTTTTCGCCGGTTTGGCCTGTTGCGCCGGTTGAGCCGGTTGAGCCGGTGTTGCCGGTGTTGCCAGTGTTTCCTGTTGCGCCTGTCTGGCCAGTATTACCTTTTTGTCCGGTTTGTCCTGTAGGACCTGTTGCGCCTGTGTCGCCGGTAGGTCCTTGGGAACCTTGTTGGCCTGTTGCGCCTGTTGCGCCTGTATTACCAGTTTGGCCCGTTTGGCCCGTTTGGCCTGTCTGGCCGGTATTGCCGGTTTGGCCGGTTTCTCCAGTGTTGCCGGTTTGGCCCGTGTTGCCTGTATTACCGGTTTGGCCCGTGTTGCCTGTATTACCCGTTTGGCCTGTGGCGCCGGTATTACCTTGTTGTCCTGTTGGGCCGGTTGCGCCGGTTTGGCCGGTTGTGCCTGTTTGGCCCGTTGCTCCTTGATTGCCCGTTTGGCCGGTGTTTCCAGTTTGGCCCGTTTGGCCCGTAGACCCTGTGGATCCAGTAGAACCATCTGAACCCGGTTGGCCAGTAGGGCCTGTTGGGCCTTGGATGCCTGTATTACCTGTCGCGCCTGTCGCGCCTGTTGCGCCGGTTTGGCCGGTTTGGCCGGTTGCGCCTGTTTGGCCGGTTGCGCCGGTTTGGCCTGTTGCGCCCGTTTGGCCTGTAGGGCCGGTATCACCAGTTAGACCATCTACACCGGATTTACCCGTGGGGCCTGTATTACCCGTGGGGCCTGTATTGCCTGTGGCGCCTGTCGTGCCTGTTGCGCCGGTTGTGCCTGTGTCGCCTTGTGGTCCGGTTTGGCCCGTAGGGCCGGTGTTGCCTTGTTTTCCTGTTTGGCCAGTTTGGCCTGTTTGGCCCGTGTTGCCCGTAGAGCCGGTTAAGCCGGTATTGCCTGTTTGGCCAGTATTACCAGTTGAGCCAGTTTGGCCCGTCTGACCGGTTGCGCCGGTGTTTCCTGTAGCGCCAGTTTGGCCGGTATTACCTGTCTGGCCGGTGTTTCCTTGGAGACCTGTTTGGCCCGTCGGGCCCGTGGTGCCTTGCTGACCCGTGGCACCTGTTTGGCCCGTTTGGCCGGTATTACCTGTTTGGCCTGTTGCACCTGTTGGACCCGTAGGGCCGGTATTACCCGTATTGCCCGTAGGGCCGGTGTTTCCGGTTTGGCCCGTAGAGCCTGTATTGCCGGTTGCGCCTGTTGAGCCGGTTGAGCCTGTATTACCAGTTGAGCCTGTGTTGCCTGTCGGACCAGTATTACCTTGCTGGCCAGTTTGGCCGGTTGCGCCTGTTTGGCCGGTGTCGCCTGTTTGGCCGGTTGCGCCCGTTTGGCCCGTCTGGCCAGTTTGGCCTGTATTGCCTGTTGCGCCTGTTGCGCCTGTTTGGCCGGTTTGGCCTGTATTACCGGTATTACCTGTATTACCCGTATTACCTGTTGCGCCTGTTTGGCCGGTTTGACCCGTGTTGCCTGTTGCGCCGGTTGCGCCGGTTTGGCCTGTATTACCTGTTGAGCCAGTTTGACCGGTTGCGCCCGTTTGACCCGTGGTGCCTTGGGGGCCCGTGTCACCTGTTGCGCCGGTATTACCAGTAGAACCATCAATACCTTGTCTGCCTGTGGGGCCGGTATTACCAGTGGCGCCAGTGTCGCCAGTGTCGCCGGTGCTGCCGGTGTCACCCGTTTGGCCTGTTTGGCCGGTAGAACCATCAATACCTTGTTTTCCCGTGGGACCTGTGGGACCCGTGGTGCCAGTATTACCAGTTGAACCTATGTTGCCAGTTTGGCCGGTTTGGCCGGTAGGGCCGGTATTACCGGTTTGGCCTGTTGTGCCTGTCGCACCAGTTTGGCCGGTTGTGCCGGTGGTGCCTGTTTGGCCTGTTGCGCCAGTGTCGCCTGTAGGGCCTGTTTGGCCTGTTGCGCCGGTTTGGCCTGTTGCGCCTGTTGGGCCGGTTTGGCCTGTGGTGCCGGTTTGGCCTGTTGCGCCTGTTTGGCCTGTTGCGCCTGTAGAGCCTGTTTGGCCCGTTTGGCCGGTAGATCCGGTTTGGCCTGTTTGGCCTGTTTGGCCGGTTTGGCCGGTTTGGCCCGTTTGACCCGTTTGGCCTGTTTGGCCCGTTTGTCCGGTATTACCTGTAGAGCCTGTTGGGCCTGTTTGGCCTGTTTGGCCTGTCTGGCCTGTTT
>Ga0208426_1000039_pt1 | contig 34095 bp, 43 predicted proteins | sample DEB19_08_DNA_6_FD_184524 | JGI IMG/M metagenome (GOLD analysis project Ga0208426, IMG submission 184524) | Aqueous microbial communities from the Delaware River and Bay under freshwater to marine salinity gradient to study organic matter... | ecosystem: Environmental > Aquatic > Marine > Coastal...
GCACACGTTCTTTCCACTACTATCAGCTTTGCTGTTACAACCACCGGTCTTATCAGTGATCGCTGTGTTACCACAGTGAGCAGGCTTGCTTAAACGAACTATTGCTAGCGGAGTTATGTAGGCATACCTCCTTTGGCTGTGTCACCACAGTTATTCTTCGTAAACGGCAAGCCGTCTACAGGATGTTAAACCACCCTTAAATTCTTATACAACTGCACACTCACAGGGATCGAACCTGCCTACCTGAACAATAGTCAGGCTGTGTTCCATCACATCAGCGTGTACTGCGCCTTTGTGTGCATGTGTATAAGAACTTCTTATACATCTATTGTAGCAAACTTTTAACAGTTTGTCAACAACTTTTTAAGATAATTGGTGCCCCAGAGGAGACTCGAACTCCTACACCTCTCGATAGTGGCTTCTAAGACCACCGCGTCTACCATTCCGCCACCAGGGCAATACTAACTTGAAATCTTGGCTCCTCGACCTGGGCTCGAACCAGGGACCAACGGATTAACAGTCCGGCACTCTACCAACTGAGCTATCGAGGAATAAATTAAATTTGTTAAAGTTGTTCCACCATCGTTATTGGAACCATTCACCTGTGTAATAAACTCGAGCAGGACTCGGTACGTTACTTGGAATACCGGTCCAGCTAGTCCCCTTTACGGACACTACCCTTCCGAGTAGTTGGGAGTTGAACCCATCGCCTTCTACTATATTAGTCCTTCGAAGAAACCTTTATAGCATGACTTTCTCTTGCTAACACTCTAACAAAACTTTGGCGGTCTGTGGGGGAATCGAACCCCCGTAAGCGGATAGACAATCCGCAGTAATAACCTCTATACGAACAGACCTAAAACTGGTACCCTCACCTGGACTCGAACCAGGGACCTACGCCTTATCAAGGCGGTGCTCTACCAGCTGAGCTATAAGGGTAAATTGGTGCGAGTGGCCGGACTCGAACCGGCATGCCTTTCGACGAGAGATTTTAAGTCTCTTGCGTATACCATTTCGCCACACTCGCAATACTAACTGGCGCGACATGGGAGAATCGAACTCCCGTCTTCGGATAGACAATCCGAGATAATGACCATTATATGAATGCCGCAAAAACTTGGTAACGCTACGCGGAATCGAACCGCGCTTGCCTGGATGAAAACCAGGTGTCCTAACCGATAGACGATAGCGTCAAAAAAGAAACCACGGTTGCAAGACCTAGTGTCTCATTGCTGAGAGAAGTATCCAGGCGATGTGGTTTCAAAACTTGGAGCGGGATATCAGAATCGAACTGATGACCGAAGATTGGAAATCTGCTGTTTTGCCATTAAACTAATCCCGCTTATAAACTTGGTGGAGGCCGAGGGAATCGAACCCTTCTAGACAGCATGCATGCAAAGCAAACCCGTAGCCCACTACTGCCCCCATTACCATATTAAATTACACTAGGATGCTTGCCAGAAATAACAGTTTTGAACCTGCCCTACCGTGCCGTCCACGGACTTGTCTCCCAAGCACATTACATGACAACTTGTTCCAGCGCGATTATACAGTATCCACCCTAAGGCTTCGTTTCCATCTTTCATGTAACTTAGCACGGCTGACACGGCTGTCAACATCGCGATGCTATGTTACCTACTGGGTTGGTAACCTAATGCAATTTAATATGGTACTGCTACGGGGAGTCGAACCCCGCTTACCAGGTTGAAAACCTAGTGTCCTAACCGATAGACGATAGCAGTAAAAATGTCACCAAATTGTTAAAGATCAATTGCAACTAACTCGATCGTTTGTTGCTGTGTAAGTATCAATTATACGACAGTTACGTCATCTTGTCAACACTTATTTGAAACTATTTTGTTGTATTTCTACAACACTTCTCACTAACCTCTTACTGTATTGCTACAGTATGTGACTATTATATGGTACTTTGACCATCTTGTCAACACTTATTTGAAACTATTTTGTTGTATTTCTACAACACTTGCAAAACTTGGTGCGGGGTAAGGGAATCGAACCCTTAACTAAACGTTGGCAACGTTTGATTATACCACTTAACTAACCACGCATAGCACAAAAACAAAAACCCCGGAGTGTTTAGTTCCGGGGCTTAATCTTACAAGACATGTAGAATTAACCCCGCAAAGTATCCTCCGCGGCGTTTCCGGTTGTACCTAGTAAGTTTAAATTAGTGTTTAGCATTATACTATTATATATCCATTGAATGAAAAAGTCAAGCGTTATGGCGAAATAATTCAACTTTTATTTTTAGGCAGCAGCGGTTCTCTATTGTGGCACTAAATATCTGCACTATGAAACTAATCAAACAACCCTCCGGCTTTATTGATCTACGAGATACCATGTATCCATGCTCCGCTACCAAAGTACATCAGTCTACGTTTACTGCAACACCATATAGTACAATCTACGGATTTGTAATTGAAGGCGAAGTTGTACTTCCAAATGGTTGGGTAGCAAAAGCAGAACAATACTTTTGCTATGCAGCCAAGAGTGCAGAAGAATTTATTACAAATGGTACCGCAGTTTACATTGAACGATTGGGCTTCTTGGGACAAAACACATTAGGTGGGCCACTTGAAAAAACTGGTCGCTTGTGTTACATTGATGGCTGTAGTGATAGTTTATTAATTTATCCACCACGTTGTGGCGATCCAAGTTTGAACTTGTTACAGTTCCCTTCGGGCATTGATCAAACTTTCCATATTCATCCAAGTGTACGATTGGGAATAGTTGTTCGTGGTAGCGGTATGTCAACTCTTAGAAATGAAACAATCAATCTGGAAGTTGGGGATATGTTCTGCATCGAAGAACGAGAATACCATCGCTTTCGTACTGAGCTAGACCAAACGTTAACCGTTGTTGCGTTCCATCCAGATGGTGATTGGGGTCCAACTGACCAGAATCACACCATGCTAAACAGAACTTATATTACTGACGGAAAGAAGTAACAAAAGCATCGCGGCACTGTTCAAAGGTGCCCGATACTCCCCAACTTGCAATAATACGAGTTGACATAGCACTGAATCGTTTTACATCGTGTGCTATGTCATTTCTTATGAGTGCTGGGCGTGTCAGTGCAAAGCGATACACTTCTTTTACTTCACCTGTTATCCTGTAATGGCGTTCGTCTTCTTTGTAGACTTTTTCTAGCGGTGCCGCAGTTGCACTTTCATAGTAGATAGTTTGACTAGTTTCATCACATCCTTCAATTGGTATGTTAAATGCAGCCAATCTATGCCCGTCAATGTGCAAGGGAATATGCCCAACTGGTCTAGTGTGATAGATATTGAGCCAATCACCTAAAAAAGGAAAACGAACTTGCATTGACTTTAAGTAAGCATCCTCGTCTACGTTAATCCGCACATATCCTTGTTTGACAAAATCCGTTTCTAGTTTCTTCATAACTAAGTTATGGATGTAGGGGAGGTCTAGGAAATCAGGAGTTTCGTAGACGTAGTAATTGTTTAGCATATAGATATTTATCATGGATTATTCATACAAAAACGTCAAGGGAATTTACGAGCATATTTTAAAATTAGGCATGTTGAGTCCGCCTGAAGATATTATTGCTGCCTGGATGGTGTTTAAAAACATCGAGCAGGTCGATCACATGTTAGAGCTAGGTTCTTACTTGGGTGGTGGGCTTGGCCTGTTTAATCAACTGTTGACTGCAACCGGGCATGCTGATGTGAAATTTACGGGCGTCGACAGCTTGGAGTTTATAGGGGCAGGGGCTCGCCAAAGTCGAGGTGCTTGGTATACTGATCACTTTAATCGCTGTTTGTCAGAATCAGAGCGCACGAGTTTAGCAGGCCTAAATACTCCACAAGAAGCAACTGCATGGATTCAAGAGCGTACACTACGATTGACTGACACCCCTATTGATTTAGTATGTGTGTTAGGTGAGCAAGAATTAAACGATCAGCAATACGATATTATACATCATGACTACGGGGATAGTGTAGAGGAAAACTTGGCAACTATACGTCATTGTGTGCCCAAGCTAAAAGACAGCGGCATTTACATTGTTGATGATTGGTGTACTGGTGCACCATTACGTACTGTGGCCACTGTTGTTGCTGTACAAGAAAAACTACTGTATCCTGTACTATGGGGCAAGAACAAAGTGTTTTATGCCAAGACCCCAGAACGAGCACAACAGGTTGTATCAGCGATGCTTCGAGATCCGGACAATAATCCCAAACTGTTTAAAGGCATGCCGGGATCTGATTACTTTGGTGCAGGATATAGGAGTGTTAGGATGCACTGGCAGGCAATACAATGGGCATAAATTACAAGCAAATAGAATGCCCCTGGGTAGTCAATGACAACTCACAATTCAACTACCTGTGGGAATCTAATGAGTCACAGCATTTTGGTTTTCCTACTGCCAAATTAAGTCCTACATTTTTATCATGGGCAGACTCTAAAAATCTACGCATAAGTTTTGCGGAAGTATTTTATCTACCTGCTGGCTGTACAGTTAGGCGTATACACACAGATCTAGATCACATTACAGAAACATGCAGTAAGATAAACTTTATCCTGGGCGGTGAAGATGCACCAATGCAATGGTTTGCTCTTAAAGAAAGTGCCAAGAGCCACTATGATATAAACACTGCACCTACTGTTGTCAACGCAAAACAAGTTTCACCTTACCTTAGTTGGCCAAGAGAAGAATGTGAAGTCATCGAAGAAGTCATATTGTCAGGTGCCAACATTATACATGCTGGCATTCCGCATGTGGTGTTTACTAAAGAAAAACCTCGTATTGCAATCAGTGTAGTATTGCAATGCAAGGCGTCAAAAGTTCGACTAAGTGTTGATGAAGCCTTACTTAGAATCCAAAACTAACTTGCAAGTGGCCATGAACTCGTCGTATGCTTGCTTGACCATCGGATGCTCTAATAGTTTGACCGCTTCTGCTTCCATGGCCTTTAAGCCTGCTTCGGCAACTTCTCGAGCACTTGGCAGTTCGATGTAATAAACTTCATCACCAAACGACTTTGCTAGTGCAGTCCAAGCCTTCTTTTGCTTTTCGGTGACGGGCTTATTGTGTGGGCGCATTTCGCTGACCTTGACCATTGCAGAACTCATTGCATCTTCAGCATAGCGGCCAGCGGCAATCATTGGTGCCAAGGCTGGCTCAATGTTGAAGCGACGAGTTTGTCCACCGGGATAGCTCATTACTAGATGATTACCTTTGGTAAACCCATCCAGCAAGTCGCTGTCGTATTCTGATACTGGAATATATTTTCTTCCAACCTTTTCGTAATAAATCTTTTTCATAATTCAACACCTAGTAGTCTTGCAATAATCACGTTATCAAAGCCTTCTTCAACAGTTGGCATTTCAAATCGAGCAATCATGTCTTGCATAATTTCTGCAGGAATGCTCTTGCCTGGTCGGTCTAACATCTTGGCATGTACAGCTGGTGCTGGAGTGTTAAACACAACTGCAATCTTAGTATAGGTATCTGGCGCCATACGTAACTTCTTTGCACGAGTTTTAATAGTAGTGCTAGTTTGATCCCATACTATATCCTTGCCTTCAGCAAAGGCCAGGCGGGCAGATTCAGCCATTAGCTTGACTGCTGTTGGCATATAGTCTTTAAACACTTCATTGTAGGTCTGTCCAACTGATGTAGCATACCGTTCGACAAATCTATCAGTGCTGACAATGATAGTGTTATCCCAATCAAAAGTTTGATGGCCAATCCAGGTACTTTTACCTGATCCAGGGACACCTACTAATACATAAAGTTTATTCATCTTGTTTGAGTTTACGTGCTTGCTGTTCTGCTTCATGTACATCACACAGTGTACGGATCCAACCACCGCTTCTGCGTTTACCAAATGCTCCACATTCTTCACAAGCAACATCTGCCCAGGCTTCTGCCATACGTACCATGCCGCTAATTTGTTCATCACCACCATCGTAGTAAAAACGTAGGCCGCCAAACTTTTCTTTAATCTGTGCTACAACAACCTGTCGGACTTCTTTGGGTACTTCAACACCGTTTTCAAGTGTTTCTTGTGCTTTACTTTCATCCCAGTCACTTGGCTCAGCAGACTTACCTTGATAAAACTTTACCAGTGCTTCGTAGCCACTAGTGTATGCCGCATGCAGTTCAATCTCGCGATCGCGTTGCTTGTTGCGCCAGTCAATGTGATGTTGAATGTTATCGCACAGTTTTTCCAAAATGGGCCACCAACCTTTGCCACAGGCAAATCCACCATACTTACCCACAAACATTTTTGGAAACTTTTCTTCCATGCGTTGGGCAAATGCTTCGTATTCTGTTATATTATGCATAAGTCAATTATAACACCTTTGTCAGTTAATGTCAACGAAAAAGGCTCCACTGGAGCCTTTTTCTTAGGGTCAATCCAAATTAGATTGAAATACCCAGGCTCTGTGCTTTGTATGCCAAAGCAACCATCTTGCGACTTGCCATACCGTGTTGGTATTCAGTAACCTTAACACCGTTACCAGCAACACGTTGCTTGGCGTAAACTGCATAACCACGCTGACGAATCTGGGAGATTGTAGCTGTTGGGTTTGCAATTGCAAAACGCTTGGCAATTGCAGCTTCGCTCAAAGTCTCACCGTTCAATACCAATGCTTGAAACAGTTTGTACTGTTTAGTAGTTTCATCAAATTTCTTTAACATTTTAAGTTTCCTTGTTTTTTAATACACCAGCATCAATGCTTTGGTGGTATAGTAATTATAACAGCTTTAAAGCAGAAAGTCTATATGGTTCTTATCCATATAGACTTCTTTTGGGTAAACTACTCGATCTTATTTTGCTGAGATAAATTCGTTTAGGACCCGGGCCTTCTTAATGATCTCTTCCTCGGTAGGGAAAGGTCGGAAGGTCGGTTGTGCTGGAATTGATTCAACTGCTTGATCCAGTTGATGGGCTCGAATTTGGACCAGATTAACTTCCTGTTCCCATTGCGCCCGAAGCATGTCGCGATGCGCATGCCAGTCTTGCTCTAGCATTTCTTTTGACATCTTGAGTAGTTCAAGACGAATTCCGTAGCCGTTTGTAGCTGTTGTACTCATATAGTTCTCCTGTGTTTGAGTGTGTTGTAAAACTGTTGTCTTACATAGTAATTATAACACACTTGTCATAGGAAAGCCACCAATTACGGTGGCTTTGGCAAACTAGTTTACTCTAAATTAGAATGAACGTGTATAGTTCAATGCTACAGCCTTTTGCGTGGCGTCACCTGTTACATGATCGTAACGAACACCAACTGTATCAACTTTGGTCAATGCGTAAGATACACCAACTCGTGCTGTGCGTGTTGTGTCAGCAATGCTGTCATTGAATGCAGAGCGTAGACGGTAACCAACTTTTGCAGTTAGGCCAGTGCTGCCAATAGGTGCAGATAGACCTGGTTCAACTGAGTAATAGCCGTAGTTACCGCTTGACTTCAATGCAGTACCAAGAGCAACTGTTGAATAACCACTGACTGGACCAAACAATGCTGTAGTAGCAGTTAGGCCAGTTTCTAGACGGGTTGAAACGGCGTTGGTGCCATCAGTCTGTGTAGTTGAAACTTGCACATGTCCAGCGACAGATTTGGTGATATTTTCACGTACTGTCATGTTAGCGTTGCGTTGATCTGCGGCGCTGCCGTTGTCAATTGATTGACCTTCAAGCGTTACTGTGCCTGCAAATACTGAACCGCTAATCACTAGGGCTAGAACTGATAAAATTTTCTTCATTTGTAATTTCCTTTATATGCAACGAGATTCGTTGTACATTTAGTTATTGCATATAAACTATAAGTGTTGGCCAAATCATATTCATTATGGCCAAAGAAAAGCACCCGAAGGTGCTTCTCTGTTATTTTCTGTTACGAGGGATAACTCCCCTAAGCAGTGTTTAGGCCGCTAATGCGAAACTTGAATCGTTTGCAGTTATAGTTTTTTGCTTCTACGACCGGGTTACCCCAATCCTACGGGTTTCACATTCCCGAGCTGTCCACTCATTTACTTGTTGCCCAATCGAAAACCAGGTCACCCCCACCCAAATATACTGTACCAATACACTTGGGTGGAGGTGGCGGGAGTCGAACCCGCGTCTTGAACACTTTTCTCTTTGCTTCATACAGCAATAACTTACAGTATATACTTATTCTTCTTGCTTGTCAACTGTTTAGACATATTTTGACAATTCATCTTCACCTAAATCTCGTATACGATTAGGGGGGATTTTAATTGTTGAAAAGTACCATCCGTGCTCATGTCCTAATGGTAAATTTGTAATGTCAATTTGCAACAATGTTAATGGATCGTCACTGCCCGCTGACTTGGCGTACATCCAGTTACCAACAGTATTTAAATCTTTGCGTAACTTATCTTTGTCACCAGTGTCTACAACCATAAACGCTTTGCCATCATAAGGGTCTAGTCCACCGTGTAGAATTTCTTCTGCATTTTCAGTACCAGTAACATGATATGCAGTTTTAAACTGATGATCTAGGTGATTAGTTATTAACTCATTAATTCGCATCAACTATTTATGCTAACTTTTGCTTGTCAAGTATACTTTTCATTTTATCTGATGCGTATGTTGTAAACAAGACTGGAATAAGTCCGTGTACTAAAAGGGCCAGGCCCATGCTCCATGCGAACCACAAGTGTTCCAAATGACTCATGTTGTTTTCTTTAAGATGCTTCATTAGATAAACTTAAACAATCCAAATACACTGCCATCTTGGTTGCTGTACGCAAGGTAGTTGGCGTTGGGAGCCGTAAATGTATTTGACGATCCAAACCACTTGGCTTCACGATCTAACTCGGACACTTCTACCCATGTACCAGTTCCATCAACAACTTCACCAGCAGAATCTCTGTTCAATGCAAAACGTTGAGTATTACATGTGATAAGATTATACCACCAGGTCGCTTCATTGGGAAACTCTGGTGCTACTTCGCCAGAGTATACTCGTTGCTCGGCTGCAAAGTACATGGTGGTGCCAGTTGGATACGTACCCTTACGTTCTAACGCATACAATTCATCAAGCGATCCATTTGCATCTTCTAATAGTTCATATGTTTCTAGACGTGCTAGTCCAAGATTGAATAAGTCAAGTGTTCCGTCTAATAGCTTGCGTGGCTTCAAATCTGTTCCTACGTAGCAGATAAAGAACTCTGCCGCTACTCCTGTGCCACTAATGTCAATAGAAGGAATACTAAATGTATGAGCATAACCTCTATGTAATTCAATTTCAGGGTTCGCATTTAGGTATGTGTCTTTACGTCCATTGACTAATTGTTCGCTCGTAACACCATTGACTGCCCAGCAGTTACGATCACCAATCCATGCAAAGTCAAATGTAGTCGTAGGTGGTTCAAGTATTGCATCTGCTGTAGGGTTTCCACCAATGGCCGTTACATCACCTGAAACAACTGTAGAAGTATACCCGACTAACTTACCGCAATAGTCGTAAATTGGTTCTTGCTGTGAGAAGAATGGATCTTGCGGAGTTAGTGCATTGACTGCTAAACTGTACACTTCAGGCCCCAACATAGGTAACCAAGGGTTGACGTTTGTTATACCGTCTGCTTTGACAGGATAGCTGCCAGTTTGTTTTACGCTGGCAACTAGCGTCTGTGCTGTTGCTGTTGCACTTTTTAAATTTGGTGCATCGGCTGGGGGGTAAGGAGGGTTCCATTGAACAGCAGGTGGGCCTGCCAGTGTTGGGCCGCCTCCGGCCACGTACGGCTTACCTGTTGTTAGGTCATGCTTGTGACGAAAGTCTGGAAACAACTGACGGTTAATTGACTTGTCTAAAGCCTTGCCAACGCCCTTGAGCCTCTTTACTAATGCGTCTAATTTTGCGCCTGGGATGTTGCCCATGTTTCCTACATGCTTGCTTATGCTTCCCAGTATACTGTCTGGGTTATATCCGCCGCCCAATCCAAGGCCACCATTGCCACTTAGACAAATACTTGGCTTGGCCAACTTGCCTAGGTCTTTTAAGATAGCATCCATCTCTCTAAACTCTGCATCGATAACCTGAGCAATAACGTCAGGAATTTTTGGTGCCTTTAGAGGAATCTTACATAGGCCATCCAGCGCCAATAAACTTTGAACTTCGGCAATGGCTGCATTCACTCTAGCCAATGTTTCAGGTATGCCAGATAATGCTTCGGCTGCTTTGAGTTGATCTTTAATATTATCTAACTCTGCTTTTAGATCGCCAAGACCTGCAAGGCCTGCCTCTTCAGCAATTTTGTTTAGGTCAAAATTGATACACAATAGTGGACCCTTGAGCATGTTAGCAAGACCTCCAAATAGCAACGCACAAATAATGTCTTTGATGGGCTTGTTTAGAATACCTTTGGTTGCAACACTTACGCCGGGGATAACTGGGATATTTGCCATAGTGTGTTACTTATGCCCACTTCAAGTCTGGGGGCAATGCCGAACCCCTGCGGCCACCACCATTTTGATAAGGGGCGGCGCCATTACGTGCTACTAACACTGCTACGCTGGCTGGCGAGCTGCCATTGTAAGCCACGTGTACCCAACGTCCTTCAAAGATTAATTGACTAAATGGTAAGCCTGATGCGCCGATCCATTTGAACATTCGCTTGGCACCTTCAACTGCATCACCCTGTAGTAATTGAATGTCAGATGCCTTGCCTTTTGTATGATCACTAGTTGATCCGTTAAATGTTGTAGGGCGAAAGCCAGAGCTAATGCTCATGCCCGGGAACTGTGCTTTAATTGGATCTAATAAATTTTCACATAGTGCTTTCCAATTACATGCCGCTGTTTTTGTATCTACGCTGCCGCCAGTTGGCTTGCGGCCCATGTTTGAATATCTAAAAGATTTACTGCAATTTTTATCCCACATGCTGTCAGTGTACTCTGCACAGTCTTTTGGAGGATTGGCATCTGGTGGAGAATCGTCAGGTGGTTGACTATCTTCTCCGGCTCCGGCGCCCATTGTTTTAGCCATGTCAGATCGCATGGCTGCATCACCTTCGGGGGTGTTTGGGTAATAAATTACGCCGCTCTCTGTTGTTAATCGTGTGCCTGTACCAGGCGTTTTTGCATCACACATGTTGAAATCTCCCAGCTATTTATGGGAGATTTCATTTTAACCTACATACACATCCGGACTACCATCAGCCCTGCCATGTCCACATTCGTCTTCATCACCTTGCCTATTAACTGGGATACCATTGATAAACACTGTGGCACTACCATTTGCTGTTGCAGTAGGAAGGTGTAAATCGTGCCCGCTTACACCGCTACCATCAACACTGGCCAGTTGTTCATTTACATACACTGTGCCTTGGGCAACACCGTCAATGATACCACCCCCGTCATTTGCATCACCTTGACGATGAACTGCTGGCATTATAGTCTAAATCCTGCTGGAGCAACTTGAATGCCGCTCATTGCTGAACTGTACTGATCAGCAAGTTCCTTGTCAGTATTTGCCATGCATACTACTAAGGCTCTATTGATTTTAAGATTACGTGTGGTAGCTGGATTTACAGTCATCAAGTACGGAGTAAGAGCTGGACCACCTTTTGGACCAACACTCAGTGTCACTGGACGATCAATTGTGTATGAAACACTATCATCATCTTTGTAGGTACCAATTAGTTCTTCACCTGAACTCATTTTCAGAGTAACTACATCGCCATCTTTTTTAATATCAAGTAACATTTTTTTCCTTTAAAGTTTAAATCCAGCAAAGGTATCTTTGCTTACGTCTTGTTTAATACCGCCAATCACATAACTTTCAATCTCAGTTTCTTGTGGTGCGACTTGCAAGCCTTTGCTGCTGGTCCAATGATCAGTCCACGGCAACGGATTGTCATTTGCACTGCGAGCATATCGAGATTCGATGCCAAGACCTTTTAGTCTACGATTGGCAATGTGTTCAACATACTGGTGCAATAGTTTTGCATTTAATCCAACAATCGCGCCCTTACTAAACAAATAGTCGGCCCAATCTTTTTCCTCTGCAACAACCTGGTCATAGATTTCTCCAATGGCACCAATGTTCTCATTTGCAATTTCTTGCATCTCTGGCTCGTCGCCCTTGAACCAATTTTTAATAACGTGACTTGTGATGCTTAGATGTTGACTTTCGTCACGAGCAATCAAGCTAATAATCTTAGCACTGCCTTCCATCTTCTTCAGTTCACCAAATGCAAAGCTGCATGCAAACGATACGTAGAAACGAAGTGCTTCAAGTGCATTAACATTGACCATGGCTAGAAATAACTTCTTCTTAACATCCCTTAGTGTGCCTTTGCCACCATAGAAGTACCGGTTAGCAGTGTCAAGAAACTCGTCGTAGCTCTTTGTAACACTCTTTGCACGAGCAAGGATCTTCTCATCGTCTAGCAAGGTGTCAAACACTTCGCTTGGGTTGCTATAGATATTCTTAATAATATGTGTATAACTGCGGCTATGGATGTTCTCAAAGAACTGCCATGCATTCATACACCCTTCAAGCTCAGGCAATGAACAGTAAGGCATAAATGCCATTGCTGGGCCGCGACCTTGCACACTGTCTAGTAAAATTTGGTACTTCAAATTAGCAGTAAAAATAAACTTCTGTTCGTCACGGAAGTCGAGATAGTCACTGCGATCCTTTTGCAATGACACCTCTTCTGGCCTCCAAAAGTACCCAAGCTGCGTTTGCGTTAGCTTATCAAAGATTGGATACTTGAATACATCAAATCGTTGGGCGTTAAGGGCTTCACCAAAGAACATTGGTTGCTTGGTGAAGTCTACTTTATTAATATTAAAAACGGTTGCTGTCATTTTGTTCTTCAAATTGTACATGCCTCGCAGGCTTCTGCATCATCATCATTTACTTGTTGTAATTGTAACACGTTTGCATCTGGGTTGTCAAGAGTCTCTTCATCTTCACCCTTCATGTCATATGTATTTTGGTAGTACGAAGTCTTCCAACCCAACTTATAAGTTGTCAACAAGTCGCGGAACATAACACTCATTGGTACTTCATTGTTTGGATAGTGCTTGGGATTGTAACTCCAATTGCCACTAATAGCTTGGTCAAAGTATTTTTGCATTGCTGCAACAATCTTAACGTAACCATCTTGTACGCCTTCTTCAAACAGGTACGAGTAGTTGTTTTTCAAGCTGCCGTATTGTGGGACGATTTGCTTGAGTGGTCCCTTCTTACTCTTCTTGGTGCTCATTGCCGCACGGGGCGGTTCAATACCGTTTGTCTCATTACTGGCAACTGAGCTAGACTCACTTGGCATTTGTGCGCTTAGTGTACTGTGACGCATACCATGTTCAGCAATTTCTCTGCGCAACAATTCCCAATCATAGTGCAGGTCTGTTCCCAGGAACTCGTCAACCTCACGCTTGTATGTGTCAATTGGAAGGATACCTTTGCTGTACTTGGTACGGCTGAAGTATTCGCAAGGGCCTTTTTCTTTGGCAAGTTCAACACTGGCCTTGATCAAATAGTACTGGAATGCTTCAGTTAAACGATTTACTGATTGAGCTGCTTCAACATCACTATACTTTAAACCCTTTTTAGCAAGGTAGTGGGCAAGGCCAATGTAGCCAATGCCAAGACTGCGTCGAGCCTTTGTACTAATCTCTGCGGCAATAATTGGATAACGTTGGTAGTCAATGATTTGGTCAAGCGCACGGATTGCAAGCTCGGTTAGATTCTTTAAGTCATCTAATTCGCGTATGTTGCCAACGTTGATTGCACTTAGAATGCACAATGCAATTTCGCCTTTGGTATCGTCAAGCCCTTGGATAGGATCTGTTGGCAATGTAATTTCTTGACATAGATTGCTCATTCGCACCATGTCTGTAAAACTGCTGTGGCTGTTGCAGTGGTCGATGTTCATGATATAGATACGACCTGTTTCAGCACGTTCTTTTAGAATATCACCAAACAGTTCCATAGCCTTAACAGTCTTCTTACTAATCTTAGGATCCTTTTCATACTTGACATACAGTGCATCAAACACTTCGTTATTACCAAATGCTTCATACAAGCCAGGCACGTCATGTGGGGAGAACAATGTAATGTCACCATCAGCCAACAAGCGTTCGTAAAAGATCTTGCTTAACTGAATTGAGTAATCTAATTTACGTACACGATTGTCTTCTGTGCCTTTGTTATTTTTTAGAACAATAACATCACCAATCTCTTTGTGCCAGATTGGAAAGTGAACAGTAGCACTGCCGCCACGAACACCATTCTGTGTGCAACTACGCACAACTGATTCAAACACTTTCAAGAAGGGAATGACGCCAGTGTGTGCAACTTCGCCACCGCGAATTTTAGAATTGATGGCACGGATGCGGCCCACGTTCAGACCAATACCAGCTCGTTGAGCAATATAGTATCCAACGGCAGAACTGCTATTAAAGATGCTTTGCAAAGTATCGTCGACGTCAACCAATACGCAACTTGCAAACTGGCGAATAGGTGTACGAACTCCACTCATTACTGGAGTAGGAATATTAATCTTGAATGTAGAGATTGCATCGTAGTAACGACGAATAAAACTCAGGCGCTTGTCAGCTGGATATGTCGCAAATAATGTTGCGGCAATCATCATGTACATGTATTGTGGTGTTTCGTAGATGTGTCCATTGCTACGATCTTGTACAAGATACTTGTCTACTACCTGGCGCATACCAGCATAGGTAAAGTCTAGATCTCGTTGATGGTTGATGTAAACATCAAGTTGGCGCCAATCAGCTTCTGTATATTGCTCTAGTAGTTCTGGATCATACACACCAGCAGCCACGTTGGCCTTTACCAAGTCGTACAATGGTGCATAGTCAAACTTGCCAAATACAACTTTACGTAGACCATACAATAGCAAACGTGCGGCGGCAAATTGGTAGTTTGGTTTGTCCAAGCTGATTAAATCACTTGCACTACGAACTAAAATTTCTTGGATGTCGGCTGATGTAATACCATCGTTAAACTGCAAATCGGCATTCATTTCAATTTGGCTTATACTAACTCCAGAAAGCCCCTCACATGCTTCTTCTACCATTAAATGGATTTTGTTAATATCCAGCGGCTCTTTGTGTCCGTCTCTTTTTACTACGTTAATTGCTGATTTGCTCATATTTTCCTTTAATCCGTTTTCAGTGCGCTGTTCTTTGTGCAGTAGGTTTCATACTTAACAAAGAACCATGGCGCAATATCTTTATACTTTAACTAGGTTAGCGAGGTCGCTAGGCGCCCATGTTTGTAGAATTTGCATTTCTGCATCATCAATGTCAACTATTTCTCCGTCATAATAATTTAACAATTTTTTATTGGGAAGTATTACCATCAGTCGGGGTGTGTCATCTATGACAGATAACATCAGTTCGCAATCAACTTTAGATAATACCAAACTATAAAACATTCCAAGACCTTGTGCATTGGGGCAGAAGGATCCTGTCCCAATCATAGCCCATGGGTCAGGCCAAGATTCTTGGCGCCATGGGTCAAATGTTTTGCTGATCATAGGAACAAATTTCCACCAGGTTGCCACTTCTTGATGCACTGCATCAAGCGGTAAGTCGGTTAAACTCAGTCTCCAATCTCGCCAGGCTTGTAGCCTGCTGTGCTTGTCGGTAAACCAATGTTCTAAATTTCTATGTTCCACTGTGATACTTATAATAGTTTGTAATACTGTTCTACTCGACGCAACCACAAGTCTTGATAACGCTCAAACTCTGTTCCTTCAATTATAAACTCTTGGTATTCATTATCTGCGGAGCACATGAAGATGACCCCTTTTCTAATCTTGGTGCCCCAGACTTCATCATGTGCCAATGCATAAGCAGTTGTTTGAACAAAGTAGTCATCAATCCACTCACGTTTTTTAGGCTTGTTGGTTTGCTTGTGGTCCATAATGGCATCTTCTCCGCCATGTACACCCACCAAGTCTGTAGTGCCTGCATATAGGCCGGGACAGTACAGTTGAACTTCAGTACCCCATGCTTCATTGCAGTTTACTAAACCTTGCTCGATAATGGTATGCGCCATTCTATGACTTTGGATACCATATGGATTGGTGCCGGGGTCTCCAGTTTCTCCAGTGAGTATATAGTTTTCAAGCCACTTGTGCATGCGGGTACCGCGGCCGGCTGCTTCAGTTGTGATCTCTTTGGCTTTTTGTTCGCCTACACGCTTGCGCCAATTTTGTAGGGCTTGCTTTGATTCCTCACTCTTTGTTCGATCAAGGATTGTAGTAACGCTGGGTACCCGAGCACCGTCGGGGGTTTCGTATAGACGACTTGCGCCGTCTATTCTGTTCAAGGGTTTGTAGTTGTATTTGGGATTGAAATTTATCATTATAACTTATTATACACGCTAGTGTAATATAAGTCAATGATTACCAGGCAATTACCCACTGGAAAGTGGTCTGGCTTGTGGAATTTATTTGGCGTTCAATAGTGTAGCCCAGATCTGAAAAGTACTGGATCACTTTTGCCATTTGGAGACGATACTGTCTACTATCGTTGACACCGGTCCAGGTATTATAGTATTCTGTTGCCAAGGCATAACCTGTGTCAGTTGGATTCTTTGCCATTGTGCTTGTTGTAGATACTACAACCTCAACAGCGCCTTCAGCAGCCGCCAGCAGGATTTCTTCTTCTAGGTCACGGATCTCTCGCAAGACAAAAATGTCCTGGAGTGACTTTAGTCGTGCTTCTGATGCAGTTAACATTACGCGGCTCATAATCCTAAATCCTTACGTGCTTGTGCTGTGGCGTCTTTGCTGACAATTTCTTTATTTTGCTCTGCTTGATCAACTGTGTCAGCTGATGGCACAGTGGTCATCATAATTTTATCATTGCTTACATCAGCAACTAGGTCGTTGTTTTTTGCCTTGAATGTTGCAATTAAACCGCGGATAGCATCAATTTGATTTGACGCACTGAATCCCATACGATTAAGACGTTGCACTAGGTCTTGCATAGGCAAGGTTGCTACGCCATCATTTTGACTCTTAATCAAGAGCATTTTAACAGCATTGGCAAAACTTTGATCTACACTAGATAGCTCAAGCAATATCACTCTTCATCTCCCGGCCAGTTGGCTCTTCTTCTGGGCCTGCGCTACTTGGAAAAATTGGAGATTCTCCTGGCGTTTCTTCACCTGGTAAAGCAGCTGGTAGTGCATCGCCTGGTGCAGTTAAACTGGTAATGGCAGCATCAAGTGTATCTTTAGTTTGCATCAACATGTTGATTGCTTCTTCTAACGCACCTTTGACTGTTTGTACATATTGTTCACCAGTTGCATCACCAAAGCGAGCTTTGATTTGATCAACCAAGGTAATCATGTCTTTACCTAGCATGTCTGCTACATCCTCGATCATGCCTTGAAATTCTTTGTTCATTGAACGAGCAGCAATGATAACTTCTGCTTGATCCAAATCTGCATCATCTAATTCAGCTTCAAATAGAACTGGGTCGATATCAGCCATTTCTTCATACACTTCACGTTGCAAAATTGCACGAGTATATTCTGCGCCACCGCGGCTGGCTAATGTATCAATCTCTGATTGCACACGCTCTAACTGCTCACGTAATAAACGACCGCCTAATGGCTTGATGTCAATACTTTCCTTACGCAAGGCACGTCGAGCTGCTTGTGCTGGGGTTGTTGTTGTTGTAATATCATTAAATTTCATAATGGTCTCCGATACTTTATTTAGTGTTTTGGCTTGCTCATTTTGTTCATTCTAGCCACACGTCTACTGACCTGGTTGAACTTTTTGGTTCTGCGGGCTCTGGCAATGAATCTCTTTTTGAATTTGGCTTTTAAACGATTAAATCTAATACGTTTTTTAATATCAATCCGTTTGCTACAAGTGCTAGCTGAACTGACTACTCTACCTTTTTTTAAGCCTACTGTACAGCGAACTTTACGTTTAATTCGCTTGCCGGAACGGGCCCATACTACTTTGGTTTCAACAACTATTTGCATTTTATTTTGCTAGATGTGTAATCACATAACCTAGCATTGCCAGCAATCCTACAATTACTGTTGCAGTGGCTGAAACCATGATTTTAAACTTTTCATCTTTGGCATTACTTAACATGTTTTTAATTTCGCTCATGTTTTTTGAATTATCTGTTTTAAAGGATGAAAAATCATTGTGGATGCGATCCAAGGAGTCTTCTACTGCTCCAATTTTTTCTTCTAAACGCTTATAACGCTCGGCACACAATTCTACGTGTAGCTCTAAGCTGGTAAGTTCGGTAATTGGTCTATCGTTTGCCATCTGAGCTAAATTCCGTAAAAAAACTTCCTATTAGACTCCAGTCTAAAGGTAAAGCAGTGAGTTAAAGTGAGCCTAGATGAGTTATTGTATAAATTATTATACAGTTATATTTAGCAGATCAGAAAGAATCGTGTCGTATGTAAAACGTATTTGTGTCTGGTCCTGCAGTAACGATCCTGCCATCTAGAACTGCTGTTTCATTGAGACCAGTAATTGCTGTACTTCCTGCTGAATCAGTGGTCAATGTTTCTTCAGTCATTTGTCCAATTCGCTCAGCAATCCACTTCAGGCACCAGACACGGTGCGCACCAATGAAGTTTGTGCCAAACAGACCATCAGTGACATCTTGTTGTTCAATGCAATCAACTCCGGCTAGTAGTGGCTGACCACGACTGGCAATAATATTCATTATAGTAGCAAGATTACTGCGGCTATCATTACAAGAAGGACCAATGTCATACAGAGTCCACACTGTGAAGAATTCTGGATCTGAACCCATGTGTGCTCCGGGTATCATCCAGGATTTTTTGTCTTCGCGTATTTGCATTATTTTACTGAATGTATTGCACGACCAAGTGCATACCCTGCCAGGCCTGCGCCGCCAACCTTGGCAATACTCTTTAAAAAGCTATCACTGGAACGTGAACCAGCAATGGTGCCAGCGCCCAGGGCGGCAAGTTCCGCATCAGCGGCACCTGTTATTTCGTAACCTTTGTTTCTAGTAAGCACATCTAATACTGGCAGCAACTCGCTACGCTTACCACGTATGCGATAGTACTGTAGTAATCTAGTTGCGCATAGTTCTCGTTGTTGGGTTGAAAGATTTTCCCAATCAGTGATTAGCCTGCGCAAACTTTTGTAATTACTAACATCAATATCCATTTGGCCTTCCAATCTGTACATTAGTCGAATAGCTGTTACTCTATCTAATGTGCCATTGACAATTCCACTCAGGAACTGCTTTACTAATTTAGCGTTGGTTCGAAGTTGTTTGGCTAGTACTAAGTTCTGATCATGTGCTTTTAGCTGTTTCGCTGTGACACTGGTTGGATTTAATAAGATATGCAAGCCCTGATACAAGTCTGTGCCTGAAATTCTTGGTGCTGTGAAATTACCAAATGCTAAAGTACGTTGTGCATAGTCTTTGGCAAAGGGTGCTGTTTCAAATTCCTTGCTTAACATATAAAGAGTCAGCATGTTTAAAAACACACTATCAACTGTGTCTCGTAGAGTCAACTGACCAAGATAATTATTACGAAACATCTTGCTCTCATTGCAATTCTCTAGTATAAAACTAAAGCTGCTGTCTTGTATATCTTCCATTTTATTTGACCTTGTCTTTCATAAACTCTGGACGATTAACTAATTTAATCTTGCCATGTGGTGTAGCAGAAACAAAGCCTTCGTGTCCCGACCCTGTTTGTAAGCTACTGGTATCTGCACCAACATGTTTATCCAACTGATCTTTAATTTTGTGCTTGATAACAGTAATACCAGCAACTATATCCCAGGCTGTTTGAAACGCTTGCTTGAACTGATTAATGTGTGCTTCTACGTTGGCTTGTTTACTTGCTGTTAGGCCACTTGGGCCTTTTAACCAAGCCATAAATTCATTGGCAACTGCTTTACCATTTGTAATCTCTTGACCACTACGTGCGTTAAAGTTAATAAAGCTCTTGAATACGTCTGGTAAGTTTGAAATTTTTAATGTGCCAATTGTAAACGGGTCCAACATATCGTCAATCTTGGCTGCGGCTGGACTATTAATAAGTGCTTGTACTTTCTTAATATCTGCAGCAGGCAATTTAACTGTGTGTTCTTGTGTTAAGTTAGTAGATGGTCCAAATACAACTAGTCCAGGAACAGATTTAATGCCAACTGCATCCGGAGATACTGGAGTTGGTTCTGCCGTAGCAGAAGCGGCTTCGTCAGCAGAATCGTATACACCATGTACTGCAATACCAGCACGGCTTTTAACAATCTTTTTACCAATTTCACTATTTTTATCAATGTGGTATGGTATTTTGTTTGGACTAAAGTTTACATTTGAATCGTCAATGGTCAAATCCTGTGCCTTCATCCAAAGCATATCGCCTTGAAACATCTTGCCCACTAGCTTGGCAGGGGTAGCCCGTTTTAGCAAATCGTACATGCCACCAAAATGTGCGGCATACTCGGCACGGCCAGCTTGCTCTGGACGACGATTGTAAATCATTGCAGATACTTGTTCAGCACTGGCAGGACGACCATCGTATTTCTTGGCGCCAATACCAGCCTTGTCTGTTACAATGAATGTTCCTTTATCAATCCAGCCAAATATAACTGCTGGACTACCATCCCATTTGATTGTTGTTGTTTCGTGGTGCGAGTCGGCAGCATGCATTAGTGCAGACAATGCACGTTGCGCACCTTCGATCCCGTTTTCATCAAACATGATATCCTCAGGATGGTCAATGCGGGCCTTAGCTTCGTTCAGCTTGCGCTTGTGATTTTGTGTTACTTCAAATATTTTCATATTATACTCGACTTGCCCCACCGCCACCAAGTACACTTAGTAATTGGCCAGTGAGTTTTGTTTTATCGCTCGCGCTCAATTTTTTTGCTGCATCAACAATTGACGCAATATCTGGTGCTACGCCACCCGGTGGAATCTCTTCGCCGGCTAACGGAATCTCTTCGCCAGCAGGTGGGATTTCTTTACCTGCTGTATCTGGAGTAGCATCTGGTTGTGCAAAGTTCATGTCTCTGGCTGTATTCATTGCATTTATAGCCCATTTTTTGTAAATCTCAAATGCATTGGCTCTTGGTGGCTGTTGGGTAACTGCAATCTGTAACCATGTAGTAAACAGTGCTTGTATTAAAGTTTCTGCCTTTGCAACCACTGCCGTCAATGCAGCCGGATCAACGTCTGGTGCATGACTAGATAATAATCTAGATAGTGCTTGTGGGTTTACCAACTGTGGTGGACTGGCTGCAATTGCTTGCATCTGCTCGGTGGTAATATTCAAATACTTCTTTTGAATAGCGTTTGGACCAGTCGTCATATTAACGGCAGCTAGTAATTCTAAGTTTTGAGCTAATTTTGGATTTGGATTTAAAGTCTTTAACTCAGGACTGTCCTGCGAAAATAAAACTCTATCAAGTGCAACACCGGCTGCGTTAAAAGCTTCAAGTGCATTTTCATCTACTTCTACATTTCCACTGTCTTCTTGCTGAGTTTGAATAAAAATAACTGTAGCTGCTACGATCATTGAAATTGCAGCAATGGCCGGTTCAACCTCCATGCCAATTGAAGCTGATCCAGTTCCGCCAAGGATGGCATCAAACAGTAATTTGATTTCGTTGTTGTCACCTAGGTTGCTAGTAAGAACCAATCGTTCAATATCTACACGATTGGATTTAATAGTCGGGGCAACTTGTGCAATTTCAACTTGCATTTGGTCAGCGGCTGCAATTTTTTCAGCGGCAGCAAGTGCTTGCTGATATATCATTTTTACTGGAAGTGGTGCTGTACCTGCATTAATTTGCTCTAGCTGATTCCCTACACGTTGCATAACACGCGGACGTGTAGCATTTGTGATGGCATCTGCAAATTTACGCAAGGCAGCATTGCTGCCACGTAAAGCACGAATGATACCAGTTGGCCCATCGCCCCCAGCCATGCTTTGTACTTTAGAAACTAAATTGTCTAAAAATCCTTCGTCAAGTTGACGCTGTAGGTCATTTACTTTCATTGTTCATTTTCCTTAATTGCTCTTACTCCTCGGGCAAACTTAGCAGGGTCGCCATTTTTAATGGCCAATTGCAATCGACGCACAAGTTCTTCGGCTTGGTGCGGTGGATAGTTAGTTTGTATAATTTCAACTAGATTAATAACACGGGCAATGGCCTGTGTTGCCAGTCCCTCAATAAGCAAGTGCTTGTCTTGTTTAGGTACTAGGCCTGTAATTTCTTCTAGGATGCTACGAGTTTGTTTACGCATGATTAGTATATTTAGCTAAATAGAATTAATAGGAGACACTGAAAATGCAACTTTCACCAAGCGCACAGGATTTAAGAAACTTATCCAATAGGCTACAACAGCTCAGCGAATACAATACTAGCGATGATACGCACGAACCCGACCCGGAAATCACAGATAGTGAACTAAATCGCTTGAAGATTGCCATGCGTCCATTGGTCAGTAGCGACATGCAGAGTCGCTTCATGCAAGTTTTAAACAAAATGGTAAGTGGACAGCCCATTACTTTTGCAGAGTCAAAACTCATTACTGCTGCATTCATTAGCATGGCTGACATTGTTGCAAGTGATAGTTCATTGATTTCTCGTTTACGTTCTGATATCAAGGACTACAATGACGAAAAGGGTGGCGACAATTCAGAGGGTGATTCATACAGTCCAAATCTTAGTTCAACTGATTTTGAAGAACCAGAAGCTGATGAGCTTCCAGTTGACAATCGCACGTTAAAGTAATTAAATTTCACGGCTCACAATAGCCCTTAGTGCATCTCTGTTGGCATTGCTAGCAACTGGTGTGGTTAAGGGCTTTGTTGTGGGCACTCCTGAATTTGGCTTTAACAAATCAAATCCTTCTTTTGCTTGCGGCTTTTCCCAGGACGTTGATGCAGACTTTTCTGTATCAATTGGCGTGCCCATAGTATTACGCTTTAGCTTGTCATACACATCATTTGGTCTAGTGGTTAAACTTGCTTGATCGCCATCCATATCGCTAATGCGTAGTGTGTCTGGATTGAAACTTAAATCAATCTTTTGGCCAACTGCGCCTGAACTACGAGTCTTCATAAACTGTAACTGTACCATACAACGTTCACGCATTGTAGGCGTAGAGAAAATACCAAATACGTTATCAGCAGTTTGAATTTTACTTAAACCACCAGCAATCATTGAATGGTCAAATTCTACACTTTCAACAGCACTACGATTCAACTGACTGGCTGTTGCCAACAACAACTGCTCACCAACAACCAAGTTTCGCAATTCTTCCGCTACTAGCTTGTCCTTGACAAACATATCGCTTACACTGATTTTTTGACCTGCTGGCATCATCAAGTCCAAGTAGTCAACCAAGATGGCATCCACTTTAATCTTACGCTGTGTTTGGAATTCACGAACCCAGGATAACAAGTCGTTTGGCGTGACGCCGTTGGTCAACTGTACAATTTGTAGTACACCAGCTTTCTTGCCTGCCATACGTACCTTAAGGTCAACGTCTTCTAGTTTCTTAAAAACTTCACGAGTGGGAGTATCTGATATCATTGCATCCATACGCATGGCACACAGGCCTTCGGATAGTTCTAATGAAAAGTAAACTGTATTCAATCCTGTCCTAGCCCAATTTAGTGCTAAGTTTTGTAAGAACAAACTCTTGCCTGCACCAGATGCTCCAGCAAAGATGTTCAACTCACCCCTGTTGAACCCACCATACAGTTTATCGTCAAGTGACTTCCAACCTGTGCTCAACTGTCCATTATTATCTTTAAGTGCATTAAGTCGACCTGCAGGGTCAGCAAAGTAATCTGTACCAAATGTCTTTGGTAAGCCAACTTGTACTGCATCCTTAATCAGCTTTTCAACTGCGCCATACTGGCTTTTATCCAACATGTCAGCACTTTGAAGAATAGCCTTCTCTAACGCTTTGTGTCTTGCAAAGCCTTCAAACTCTGTTAGGAACCAAGCACTATGTTCAACTGCTTGCGTTTCCAAATGTGAAAGCTCAGTATTTGTTGTGGCCTTTACCTGTGTAATGTCCGGAATGTTGCCGTGTTCAATTACATACGTCTTAATAAACTCAGCCGCACTTCGCAATCTACGATCAAAGTGTTCAGGATCTAAAACGTTTTGGCATCGTGCTGCCAAATCTCTATTACTAACCATAAAATCCAGAAATAGTTTCTGTAGTTCATAGCCGTATTCTTTTACTTCATTTGCCATTAATTGTTTCCCCAACGTAATGCTGCCATTGCAGCGTCTTCTTGTTTTGTAAAGTTATATATCAAGTAGTCTTCTGTTAGTGTAGTCGTATAACGGTCTCCTGGAAGACCGTATTCTTCAAGCACCCATATACAAGATTCGTTCCACCATTCCTCATTATCCTGTCCCAGCTTCCAAACTATTTTTACTTTATACACACCATCGCCTTGCCATTAGTTTAATCTTCAACGGGCTAGTCTCAATTGCTTCTAGCACACTTTGCAGTGTTGCAGCACGACCAAAATGTTGTACTGCGTCATTAGCATCTTTAATACCCTCTGGCCAGTCTGGAAAGCTGACATTCCATCCAAGTTCAGCTGCCTGCAAGGCCAACTGTAGGCCTGGCTTATCTCTATCTGGTAGCACCACTGGTTCATTATCAATGTCTTCAATAATTTTTGCTTGCTCAGGACTGATGCTGTTGGTCATAATAGCAACACCATCTAAACTTAATGCATCGTATTCACCCTCAGTGACCACTGTGTATTTTCTTGTTTGACTTTGCCGATCCAAGTTAAACACAAAACTTGCGGGGCGGCTAGCAATAATTTTAGCAACGCCTTTAGGTACTTCTCCTATCCAACGTGCATTGTATCCCACTAACTTACCATCGTCAAAGAATGGCAGTATGGCACGATTATTCATGCCTTGTATGCTACTAGGGCTAGCAAGCCATTCAGTTAACTCAAGTATGCCGCGTTTGTCCAAGTACTCGGCTGCTTCTAATGTAAGCTCTTGTATTTCCCACGGGAACTCAATTTCTGGCCAATCAGGCTTTTTAAACGGCTCGTAAATGGTCTCATCATCTTCGACCACTTGTTCCCAAAGTTGAATTTTAAGTCTTTGAATCTCACCTTCGTCCACTCCGATAGCTCGCATGAACTTGATCAGCTTGATGCCTAGTCGTTGGCCGGGCCTCCAACCTGTAGTGTATCCGCAGTTGAAACAATGATACCCCACACGGTCTTGTTCAAACTTGATGCCGCCTCGATGTTTGGTATCTGGACGTGCTTGTCCATTTTGAGTACAGACTGGGCAGTTCATAGTCAGCCAGCCATTTGTGTTGCGCTTTAACGCAGGTAGGTGTGCTTGTAATGTAGATTCAACTATGCTCATGTAATGTATTATACACTACTCAACAAGCAAAGTCAAATTGATTAAACCCGTATTAGCACTTTATCAAGTGTGCCAGAGTTTGACAGGCTGGCTTGCTTTAAGACACGGAGCCAACGAACGCCAGCATAAAAGTTGTATGGGTCAATGCCAGTGTAGCCATTTAATTCCATATTATGGGTTTCGTAGTCCTGTGGTTTTAGGTTACCCCACAATGTGGCTCCAGTTACAGCTTCGTCCAATGTGCCTTGGACTATTACTTTACCAGTCCAGTTACTGCCGTACAATGCTACTGTAAACAGGCTAGTATCTTTTCTATAAAATTGTGGGCCGTTGAATGCACTTGATACTAACAGGCCGTTGGTATCAGTCCAAGTGGTAACTTCTTGCGTTACACGACTAGTTGGAACTACTGCATCTTTTACTTCTACATCAAATGCGCCTTGTTGGGCACGATTCCAAGTCAATGCAGTTTCCAGCCCGTTGCTGTCAATAAAGGTTGCACCAAGAGAATAAATGCCAACTGGTAGCGTCATTAAATCACGAGCAAAAACAGTTAAACGAGTTTGTCCATTTTCTTCTACTGTGGCAATTGCGCGGCGTCGAAAGATTGTGGTACCTGTTTCTCTATCCCACATTGTTACCGTTAACTCACGACGCAGTAAGCTAACCGGGCGGCGATCTGTGCCGGTGATATTAAGATCTAAGATATTATCCACGCCCTTAAACCAAACAATACGTTGGTCAGTGTAACCAGGTACGTGTCGTGTTGCGCTTGGTCCTGTACCTGCGCCGGAATAATTTAGTGATGCAGTTGGAATACTTGAGTTTAATGTGGCCATGCTCTTATTTAGCGAATAGCCCAATGATTTTACGAAGCTAAGTAAAGCTGATGGATAATAAAGTTAAAGAATTCCTAGAACGCTTCCCGTTTATGAGCTTGGCTCGTTACGGTGATCAAGAGTTAGTAGGTATCATTCAAAACAGTGACAACGTAGTTGTTACCATGTACGTCTATAACTTGCTGAAATCTGATGAAGACAAACTGGCCCTAATCGAGCAAGGTGACGAATGGTGGTGGGGTAGCAATCGTTTAATCCCAATCAACATTGTGCTTAAAGAGCAGATGCGTAGATTTACGTATGCATTAAGAACTTATAGCACCAAGGACTTTGAAGTACTATATGGTCATCAAACCAGCTTGACCAATGTCATTACTAAACGTACAAAAAGACGTCAAATTAGCCTTGTAAGAAAGATGCATTGACATAGATTTGTACTTTTAACAAGTACAATTAATTGTATCCGTAGCTGATACTTTCACAAATTAAATTAATCTGCGCAACAATAGCGACTGCATACGCTACAGCGTGAGCTTTCTTAAAGTAGTACTCACCGTTGTCAGGTTTGATCCAAACTTCCTTCATTATCATCGTCCATGACTTCCCAATCAGATGACGTTTCGCAGGGCGTATCATTGCCAGGACGGCAGCTAATTGTTCCACGGAAGTGGGACAAGTCTTCTTCAGAATATCCCCATGCCCGTTCAAATGAAATAACAGATTTACAAAGTCGTTGTCTTGTAATAGATCCCATAATGGCTCCTGATTGGCTAGTTGATCCAAATGCTCTTTGCTTTTTACGCCTTGGTATAGACCCACATTCAGCAAGTCTACTTTGAAGAATCCAAGTTGCTCTGCTTGTTGATAATCAATGTCACACCATCCAGTGAATGGGTTAGCAGGTACTGGATGGAAGTACACTCCGGTTTTGTGCTTTTGCCTATTACCGTTGGGCATAATCTGCATGGCCGGAACATGCGCTAATAATTTTAACACCTGCTCCCTATCAGCAAAGTCAATGTCTACGTCTGGTAAGTTCATTTTGCTTTCTTGTCAAATTTATCTTTTACAATTTGTAATATATCTGCTTGCTGTTGTTTGATAGCCAGGACTTCCTGTGTCATTATGGCCAATTGATCAAGCACTACTGCTAGTCGTGCTTCTAACAGGGCATATCGAGTGCCTGCGACATCGTTGTGTGTATCCACAACGCCTGCGTTTCGTTTTGTTTTATTTTGCTTATCCACCATTTTGTATCCACATGTTTAGTAATTGCATCAATTTGGCCAGGTTCCATTCTATCTAATAATTGCTGAGCTACTCCAGCAGAATAAATTATCCAAGGGCTGATACGGCCCATGTTAATCATATTCATTGCTGTAGCTGGCGCAACTTTATTAAAAAAATCTTGCCAGTTGTTGTTGGTGTTAGTACCCCAATCAACCATGGCTAAAATAGTTCTCTCCAATGCACGTTCCGGAGTTTCCTTTTTAGCCGCTTCTTGCACATATAACTGATAAGTTCCTGGCTTTGTCCAATCACTTAATCGAACCCCCATTTTGAAAAGCCAATTTGAAAACTTTTCACTTTCCAATGGTCGTAGTTCTATTAAGTAGTTAGCAAATTTTACAAAGCCAATATAATCTGTGCTCCTTATAAAATCGTCGATTGTCTTTTCTTTTTTTGTATTAGGACTTACATATTTCATAAAGTCTAACCATACGCTAAAAGCAATACGACTTGCAGATTCATCCTTGTTCATCCATCTACGTTTACGTTCACACATGTGGCTACTTAAAGTACGCTCACGTGTAAATGCTTTTCCGCAAAAGCGACATTGGTAATCTTGTATCATTATTTAAACAAATCCTTAAGATCTTTATTACCCATGTTTAGTGAAACAGCAATATCTTCTAGTACATCATCACCATTTAGCGCACGGAACAGTTCAATTTCATCATCACCGAGACTTGGAAACTGCTCAATCAACCAAGCAGTTAACTTGTCTTTCTTGGCACCCTTGGGTGGGATAAACTCGTGCCGCATATTATGACCAATTCCACACAAGGCCAGGGTGCGCCACCGCATTTCATCATGTGTACTACCTACTGCAATGTAATCCAAATTAGATAAGTCATTGACTGTGGTCAAATAATACTCTTGTAGATCCTGTGTACCTTGTACCTGGCTGGCCCAGCGTTGCGCCATGTATGTGCTTAATGACTTTAACTCGTCTGTTCCTAGCTTACTATAATAATCGCCCCGGCGTAGATCCACTGCTGACATAACTTGATCAATTGGTAGTTGATACTTGGCAGTTGTTGGTGCTTTCTTTTTAGTGGCCATATGTATATTTTAAAACCAAATCTTGTTTAAGTCAAGCACTTCCGGGATTTTATTTGTTTCTTTGACAAAGAACGCACACATTGGCTCGTTGCCTTTGGCCAATGGTACTGCCAGCAAGTGTCCAAACTTTAGCTTTGGTACATACCATTTTACTTCTTGATAGATATTGATTACTTCCACACGCTGCCACTCTGGTTTGTATCCGTTGATGGGATTAAACACATACGCACTAAAGCCGCGATCATTGATGCTCATTACATTAATGACTTCAGGTTCACCGTGATCAGCTTCACCAATGATCAGGGACCAATCTAGTGGAACTTTGACTTCTGTTTTACCAATGCGTAGCACTGCTGCCGGGCAACTAAAACTTTCTAAGAATACCAAGGGTACAAAGATATAATCAACTTCGGCTGGGTTGCTGTAATCTAACACACCGTAACGGAGGTCTTCGTCAATCTCTTCGGGTAGCCTATCCAAGTCGTACGACTCGTTATCAACTGTTAATATATTCATTTGTAAGTGACCTTTTCTGTTTGGTATGGGTAATTGGCATCAGTGTAAAATTGTTTACGCTTGGTTAAGTGTCGTTTGGCAAACTTTGCTGTACTGGTAATGTCCCAGATTTGTACAAAGTCTTTGTCTTGTGCTTTTCTTATGCCGCGGCCAATACTTTGAATAACTCTGACAAACGATTTGCCAGGCTCCACAAGTACCAGGTTAAAGATCCGAGGAATATTAATACCGACAGACGCCACACCATATGTTGCAACGATAATTTTGTTATCGCTTGTGGTAATTTCATCATACTCATCTTTTCGGTCCTTTGATTTCATTGCGCCCGATACAAACACACTGTCGGGCAATCGTTCTACCAGCATCTTGCCAGTCGCAATACGATCAACCAGTACAAGTGTATTCCCAGCTAACCCAATGGCGCTGATTGTGCTTGCAAGATGATCTAATCGCTTTTCATTTGACGTTAGATACGTCAATTCTTCTTGATATGTTTTGTATTCTACTTTGTCGTCAAACTGCAATACTTTAACGTGACAGTTAGATAACACACCCATGTCTTGTAATTCGCTTGCTTGGAGGCGGTGAGTTACTTCTCCCAGGCTAGCAATAAGACTAATGTATTCATGTTCTTCTTTGGGAATAGTGCCAGTCAATCCCCAACGAATTGGAATATGTGCAAACGGACCAGTTAACATTGTACGCAACACATCAGCTTTGGCCATGTGTACTTCGTCAACGATTACAGCAATCAAGTCATCTGTAATGGCATCCATACCAATTGCACTTGTGCCTTCTTTGTTCTTTTTAATAAGACTGTTAATGCTTTGCCACGTTGCAATAGTATGAGTGTGCCCAAGGTCTTTCTCATCACCAAAGTATACACCAACATCCAAGCCCATGTTAACATAGTCAGCATGCGTTTGACGCACAAGATCTTTGTTGGGCACAATAACCAGTGTGCGACCAAAGGGTTCACAGCACAGGCTCATGGCTGCTGTCATCAAGGTCTTGCCTGCGCCTGTAGCAATCTCTTGCACGCCTTGTGGATTAGCAAGATAACGATTGATACACTCAACTTGATAGTCACGAATCTTAATAGGTTGACCTTCAGCTGGGTGTCCCTTGGGCCAAAGTATGTGAGAGAACGTGTCTTCGGTAACTTCAGTAAACTTGATATTATGCACAGGTCGTTTGTCGTCAATTTCAATTTGCCAACCTTCCTCATCAAGGATGGGTAGTATTCTATCTAGCAAGTTTAGATAAGTGGCTCCTGCGGTTGTAAAGAAACCAATCTTGCCGTCCCATCTTCCTAATCGAAAAGCTGGTACGTGATATGCATGCGGTAGCATATACTTTAATTTGGTTTCACATTTGCGACGAGTGCTTGGATCAAGGTCATGGAACTTGATATTGACTTCGTCTTTAATTTCTAATCTAGTTATTCCGGGCATGTTCTAGTATAACACTTTTGCAGGAGTATGTCTATTCATTTGTAAGATACTTATAGTAAAAACCATGATTTTAAAAGGGCAATTTTGCCATAACACAGAAAAAAGAACAGACTCCAAAGAGTCTGTTCCACCGACTTCCATCCACGCAAATAGTCAGCAGTCGGTAAACCTATTACTTGCGAGCGTTTGCTCGAACTTCGTCAAAGGTGATTTCGTTTTTCAACTCACCATCGCGGAACACTTCTTTCAGAACATGATTCCAACCAGTGCCTTTGTCAGTCCATCCCATTGGCTGGGTTACTGATGACTGATATTCACCACCCGATTCCCAAAGTGTAACACGACCACGCTTGCTACGCTTACCGCTATCAGTGATAGGGTCTTTGTACACATCACGCCATTCAAGTTCATCAACAACAACTACTCCTGCTGAGGTCATTTTGCGATCTTCAACACGAACGCCAATTGCTGAACACTTCATTGCCCATTGCATTGTGTCACGGTCGACGATTTGAAGCAATGCTCCACCTTGTCCAAACGCCACGTTGTCTGCACTGAAGCCTGCAAGTTCCATACAGAACAGGATGCTGTGAATGCTGGCGTGGTTGATACCATCACCTTGGATAATGCGTACTGCTGGATTCAATACACGAAAGCCTTTTGCGTTGGTAGTAGAGCCAAAGTACTTTTCAAGAATGTACAAACACTTTACAACCACGTCTGATGGGTTGCCCGAGTCTGGGCGGACGACCAAAGTTGCGCCACTGTCAAGGACGTCTTGCTTGAGCTCTGTGCCCCAGAGTTCGCAGGCTTTGTAAATGTCATAGCTGTCCGAGACGCAGGCAAAGATGCCTCCGGCTTTAGCGTTTTGCTTGACCATGTTGCGGTACGAGTCAACTTCATTTTCTTTACCCCAACTTGTTACTGTGCTGTGTTCCATAGCTGGGATACTAAATCCAGCGATATCAGCCCCATAATACTCCCGAGCAAAAAGAATACCAGAGATAGTGTCAGTACCCATAAAGTTGATAAGGTGACTTGCTCCTCCAATGGCAGCACTTTCCATGCTAGAAACACCCCGAGCCCCGAAATCATGCAACTTAAAATCAATAGTAGATGGGTCACCAGTTTTCTCCAATGCAGCAAGGATAAGTTTTTTAGATTCGTAGCTGTTAGTGGCTACTGTGGTAGGATACCAAATTGCACGAAGTAATGCAGTTTCTAGGAACGAGGTGAGCCAAAAACAGTTTGGATCTGTATTTTCAATTGTTGCCAATACATTTTTAATAGGAACCACTGTGCCTTCAGGAACAGCTTTGATAACGACAGGAAGTTTACCTCCGTGTGTGCGTAGAATGTACTCCCATCCTGCTCGGTTGAAGGGCTCTCCGTGAGCAGTAATGATCGCATCTGCAATATCAATGTCGGCTTGAGTGATTGGTTCACAGAGGTATTCCTTAATGAATGCTTGCAGTCCAAAGAAGACTGTGTCATTCCATTTGCCACCACGTGACTCAATGTATGAGTAAACGTACTCGGTACCTGCAGGATACTGATTAAATTGGCTGTATTTGTAGCTATCCGAATTTAGGATAATGTTTTTTGCGAGTTTCATTTTAAAGTTCCTTTAAAGTTAAAGCATTTGCGTCTATCGCTCATGCACCTACGAAGTGTTGTAGGATTTCGTAGTGGTCTTCAAAGCATTGGTCCGACTGGACTTCTGCAATAGGCACCCACTTAGCCTTTTCTGCATCATCACTACCTTTGACTTTTGGTAGTTCGCCATCAGGTAAAACAATGTGAAAAGCATGTGTAATTATACGACCGCGTGGGCTACGATCCACTGCATCAAATACTCGACTGCGAACAATGCTACCACGCAACACTGGACCAGGTACCTTGATCAATGTTTCTTCACGCAATTCACGGATGGCTGCATCTTCTACATTGCGGTCAGTATTTGCATTAACATAACCGCCGGGTAGTGCCCATAAACCCTTACCTGGTTCTGCTCTGCGTTTAATCATCAACACATGACCACTTTGAATAACAACTGCATCAGCAGTAACAAAGATTGGAGGATACTTCAAGCTGGCATATTGCTTTGCGTTTTCAATAAGGAACTCACGTTCACGAATAATTTGCTCATACCCTGCTGTATCTTTAAATTGATCTAGAAAGTCAAAAGTAGTTTGCGGAACAACATTACTAATAAATTTCATATTAGCATCGCGCTTAAAATACAGGTTGCGAATATCTGTAGCATCAAGTGGCTCCAGCAGTTCTACTTCTTCAAAGCCCCATTGAGGGAACATGTCAAGGTAAAAGCTACTTGGGTCTTTCTTGTGACCAATGATGCCAACTCGGTCGCCGGGCTTGGTGTGTTTAGCAACCAGTGCCTGTACGCGAACTGCCCACGCTTGGTCATTATAGATGGTGTCTGGATTTGCTTCGACTTGTACAATCAAGTCAAGTCCGCCAGTTGCATACTTGATCATTTTGTAGCGTTCATCAAAGGTAAACGGATTCTTGTAAGTGCGCGGCTGATTGGCACTACCGCAAATAAAGATTAACTGTTTACAATTTGCAGTAGCACGATGTGCCAGCAGTAAGTGAGCAGTATGGAATGGTTGGAAGCGTCCGATTAGGACAAGGGTATCGTATTTCTTAGACATTCAAAAATCCTTTGAATTAATGTCGGTAGCAAGTCTATCTCACTACTAATTTTACTTATGACTTTATTATAGCATTGTATTTGATAATTGTCAACAATTAATCGCCGCCCTTAAGCAAAAACTTGTTAGAAATTGCCTTAAACGATACTTGCTTTTCGTGGCATTTGAACACAAGACCTTCGCGTGTTGGACCTACAATGTCTCCCATTACCGAATGCCCTTCTGCAAACTTCAGTACTTGTTCCATGGTGGTAATACCAAGACTATCATACAACTCTGGAGAATATGCAAGCACAGGGCAGTGATTCAATCCAAACACTTCTACAAACGCCTTACGTTCAGCAGGAGTGTAGTAACGTCCTGCATCAATATCGTAAATGTCGTACACATAAAAGTCTTGGTCACGCATCTTGTACTTGTTACCTTGAATGCCATTGCCAATCAGTTCGCCTTGAACTGCAATGTTGCGTCCAATGTTAGCCAACTTAGCAGGCAGTTCATGCTTGTATGCTGCACGCCACAATGAGTTATCAATGTTATGCTTGAGGTCGAGGTTACGTGAGCAAACACCAACGTCACCGTCAATAACATAAACGGTCATAGACGAACCATCTAGCTTTTCAGTAATTTCCCAGGTAAGATTCTCAGTCTTCCACACTTCCAACTCTGCTGACAAGTTTTGAATACGCTCTTGATCAGTCTTTGGAATCACTGAAGGGAACATGCCCTTGACTTCGCCTGCAAGGTCTGCTGGGATTTCAGCAACCCAGCGTTTAATATTCAGAAGGTCGCTAACATCTTGTCCTTCTACAACTTCAACTTCGGTGCCATCTGATAGTGCTAATACATAT